>Ga0209199_1000311_pt1 | contig 73038 bp, 56 predicted proteins | sample COGITO_mtgs_1105_7_FD_184805 | JGI IMG/M metagenome (GOLD analysis project Ga0209199, IMG submission 184805) | Pelagic marine microbial communities from North Sea - COGITO_mtgs_110523 (SPAdes) (version 2) | ecosystem: Environmental > Aquatic > Marine > Epipelagic ... | reverse complement strand
GCTATCAACTTCCAGCCATCATGAGTGAGGGCTGCACCTTGGTCATTTCGCCTTTAATTGCATTGATGCAAGATCAAGTTGAGCAGATGAATACAAAGGGCATTAAAAGCATGATGTTGACCAACACACAAGCCCTTGGTATTCAACTAGACAATTGTTTATATGGCAATTTTAAACTGCTGTATTGCTCACCTGAGAAAGCACTATCTACTGAATTTAAGCTCAGAATTAAAGACCTAAAAATCAATAGAATTGCTGTAGACGAAGCACATTGTATTTCGGAATGGGGAAATGATTTTAGACCTGCGTTTAAACAAATAAAAAACCTGCGAACACTGCTTCCCGAAATACCAGTTTTGGCAGTGACAGCAACAGCAACTCCAAAAGTTTTAGACGATATAATATCGAGCCTTGAGCTCGAAGAAACCTGCCTTTTTCAGGAATCTTTTGTCCGATCAAATATTAGTATCAATACCCTTTTTACCGAAGATAAGTTTGGAACTCTAATCAAATTACTGTCCAAAAACAATAAATCAGGAATTGTGTATTGTGGTAGTAGAAAAATGACTGAACAAGTTGCCAAAATATTGCAACATAATCAGGTCTCTAGTGCTTTTTTTCATGGAGGAAGAACCGCAAGTGAGCGGAAAGAATTACTATACGATTGGCTGACCGAAAAAACTAAAATCATGGTTGCCACCAATGCCTTTGGCATGGGTGTCGACAAAAGCGAAGTTGCCACCATAATCCATTTAAATCTCCCTTCGAGTATAGAAAACTATTTTCAGGAAGTTGGTCGTGCTGGGCGAAATGGAGCTCCTGCAAAAACTTTTCTTCTGTTACAACAAAACGATAAAAATAGAATTCGAGATCAATTCTTAGGCTCGCTTCCCGACAAAGAGTTCATTCGCTTATGCTATAAAAATCTCTGTAATTACCTCAATATTGCATATGGAGAAGGCAATGAATTGATTAGTAACTTTTCTTTGAGTGCATTTTGTAAAACCTATGATTTAAATCCCAAAAAAGCACTGACTACTTTATCCTATATTGAACAAGAAGGTGTTTTTAACCTCATACAATACAACAAACAACGAGCAACAGTAAAATTTTTATTGAATCAAAATCAAATTCTTGATTTACTTAAAGATCAATCGGAAACATCAAAAGTTATTCAAGCTATTATACGAAACCATCATGACGTGTATACTTCCTCTTTTGAACTCGATCTCGAGCGTATTGTCCGTGCAAATCAAGTGTCTTTTAAAACTGTAATTCAAGCGCTCGAACAATGGCATAAAGAGGGTAATCTTATTTTAGATTATGCGCAAACAGACATTCAAATCCAATGGCTGGTTCCAAGAGAAGATCAATACACGTTTGCTCCTTTACTTAAACGGCTAGAACAGCATCATCAAGTAAAAAAAGAAAAGATAGAAGCAATGATCACTTTTGCTTTTTCTACGGATAGGTGTAAACAAAAACAAATTCTTTCTTACTTTGGAGAACATACATCCAATAAATGTGGGCAGTGCAATGCCTTAGAATGTCTTCCAAAGAAACAAGTAAAAGCAGCTCAAATTCAAATCAAAAACCGCATTGTGGAAGAACTTCAAAATGGAGCAATGAGCCTAAAAGAATTGGATCAATCCATTGCGGATTACACTACCTTTGAAATTGGAGAAACAATTCGAATGCAATTGAATTCTAAAGAACTCCTTTTAACCGACACCAATAAACTAAAGCTGAATATATAGTATGAGAATTGTCTTTATGGGAACTCCCCAATTTGCTGTTTACGCCCTGCAGGCATTAAATGAATCTGAACACGAGGTAGTAGGTGTCGTAACTAATGTAGACAAACCTGCTGGAAGAGGAAAACAATTGCGTCAATCCGCTGTCAAAGAATATGCTGCTGCAGAAAAACTAACGTTACTTCAACCAGAAAACCTAAAAGATCCTGTATTCACTAAAGAGTTAGAAGTTTTGAATGCCGATGTATTCATTGTTGTTGCTTTTAGGATGTTACCGAAAACAGTTTGGAGCATTCCACCTAAGGGTACCTTTAACTTACACGCTTCCCTCCTTCCAAATTATCGAGGAGCAGCACCCATTAATTGGGCGATCATCAATAATGAAACTACAACCGGAGCAACGACATTCTATATTGATGATAAAATTGATACCGGAGCTATTCTTCTTAAAGAAGAACTAGTAATCCAGCCTAACGAAACAGTAGGTAGTTTACACGATAAACTTGCTCCGCTTGGTGCAAATTTGATCTTAAAAACACTGGATTATATCGCAACAAATCCAACTCCAAAACCACAACTACTCACTGGGGATGAAAAGGAAGCGCCCAAATTGACGAAAGAAAACACAAAGATTGACTGGATGCATTCGCTGAAGTATATCGATGGATTGGTTCGAGGGCTTAATCCTTATCCTGTTGCTTGGCTTGAAATTCAAAATGGAGAATCTATTTTGAAAGTGAAAATTTTTAAAGCAACACCATCATTCGAAAAACACAGTTTTGAGATAGGAAAGGTTCATATTGACGATAAAAAAATTAAAATCGCTCATAAAGAAGGCATGCTTATCGTAGAAGAATTGCAATTACCGAATAAAAAACGAATGCAAGCACAAGCACTTTTGAATGGTTTTACCTTTGAAAACGGTGCTGAGGTCGTATAAAACCTAGCATTATTAACAAAACACAGGTATTTATTAACAAATTCTTGTTTTTTATGGGCTTTTCCTTTGGACTTACCACAAACCCTATATATTTGTTGTAATACATATTTTTTAATTTAACATTCATACTATGAACAAAACAGAATTAATCGACGGAATGGCAGCTGATGCTGGTATCTCAAAAGCAGCAGCAAAAAAAGCACTTGAATCTTTTCTAGGAAACATCCAAGGGAGTCTTAAAGGTGGTGGACGTGTATCTTTAGTTGGATTTGGATCTTGGTCAGTTTCTGCAAGAGCAGCTCGTGACGGAAGAAACCCACAAACTGGTGCTACAATCAAAATCGCAGCTAAAAATGTTGTGAAATTTAAAGCAGGTGCTGAATTATCTGGAGCTGTAAACTAAGTTTTACTTTCAATACCCAATATAAAAATCTCCTTCGGGAGATTTTTTTTTGCTTTAAACTCAGCTATTGCCCGAAAAAATCCTTAAATTCATGTTATCATGAAAATTAATCAAGGAACATTATTAGTTGCCGAACCCTCCATTATTGGAGATATAAACTTTCACCGTTCTGTTATCTTATTAGCCAATCACAAGGAAAAAGCCTCACTTGGGTTTATATTGAATAAGCCTTTTGATTTTATTTTAAAAGATATTCTACCAGAAATAAACAGTTCAATTGAAGTGCATTACGGGGGTCCAGTGGAGCCCGATAACCTTTATTTTATCCACAACAGTCCAGAACTAATAACAGGAAGTATCAAAATCAATGAAGAATTGTACTGGGGTGGTAACTTTGAAAAAGTAATCGAACTTCTCAATGATGAATCTATTGGAGAAAACAACATTCGCTTTTTCTTAGGATACTCTGGATGGGGAGAAAATCAACTTCAGAATGAAATAGAGCTAAATTCTTGGATCATTCAAGAAAATTGTATTGGCAATAAAGTAATCAATATAAATTCTGAATCGTTTTGGAGAAAGCAAATTCGCTCCTTAGGCGGACCTTATTTAATTTGGGGAAATGCTCCAGAAAATCCGAGTCACAATTAACTGAGTCGGTATCCCATTATAAATTTTGAAAATAAACTTTCAGCAGTAGTTGAAACAAACACTTTCTTTCGGTATTGTTTTACTGATTGAATTCCATTTGACAAGCTAACTACAAACAACTCATCGGCTTTTTGGAGTTCAAATGGAGAAACAACATCTTCGACCAAGTCTAGTCCATCCTGTTTCACTAACAAATCAATTACAACTTGGCGATAAACTGATGAACGACATCCGCTGGTTAAAGGCGGTGTTTTTATCTGATTTCCTTTTACAACAAAGATTGCACCTGTAATTGTTTCCGTTATCTGCTTATCTTCGTTTAAGAGCACACAGTCCTCAAAGTCATTTTCAAAAGCATAAACAGACGCAAGCTTGCGTAATCGATCATTCGACTGTTCCAAGGTGCCATAGAGACCCTTAACAACCCAATGATCTTTGTATAAGTCAATACTGCGATCTGAGGTTTGGATACCCAACATTGTTTCACAAGCTTCTGCATGTATTAAAAAAGAGGATGGAACAATAGGATTGGATCGTGAAACTGAGTCTGTGGAAAAAAAAGAAAAATGAATTTGTACTGATTTTTTCAATAAATCACTTTCTTGAAGAAGTAACAAAACTTGCTCTTCTAAATATTCCATAGTGTATGTCATGGGAATTCCCATTCGTAGAATACGCATCGAAGCCATCATTCTAAAATAATGTGCTTCCCAAAAAACGATTTTACCAGCTTCTACTCGAACAGATTCCTTGAAAGGATTAGCTGCCTGCAAAATAGCTTGTAAATCATTTGATGGAGCAGAATTCAGATCTGTATAAACATTACCATTAAGTACAATCATAGAATTTAAGCTGAACCAAGAACTTGTTTCAAACTAGAAACTAAATTATTCCAAAGCATTTTTGCTTCCTCTAATTCATCTTCATCAGCGAAGTCAGACACGTATAAGGAAACGTCTTTAGTGATTTCGTCTACCACTATTTTCAGTTCAAAATAGCAATCGTCTTGATCTTCTTCGTCATTCATCCAACGAAAACGAACTTTTTCATTATTTTTTTTCTGTATGAGCTTTGCATATTCTTCTGTGTCATCCCAAATAAAAGTGTAATCTTCACCTCTAGAATTTACATTATCTGCAAACCACTCGGATAAGCCTGAGGGAGTTGAAAGATATTGAAACAACAATTGTGGTGATGATTGAAAATCATATTCTATAGAAAAAGCTATTTTAGTTGTCATTAAAATTTATTTACCGCCAATATATTGAAAAATGTAAAACTTTATATCAAAAAAAAAGAGTTTTTTAAAGATAAATATTGAGGGTATTGAATTCTATTTTTTATATTTGCACCCACCTATTTGGCGAGGTAGCTCAGCTGGTTAGAGCGTCGGATTCATAACTCGGAGGTCGGGGGATCGTGCCCCCCTCTCGCTACAAGATAAACAAAGGAAAGTCAAGAAAAAAATTCTTGGCTTTTTTTTATTGCTAAAACATAGCTAAAACATTTGCTCTCTTTTTATGTCCTCATATCAAATAAGCACAAATGATATCAAAACATATTATTCTCTAACGTAATTCTTTAGAATAATAAAAGTTAGCAGGTAATCCTCCTGTATGCCAAAACAAAATATTAGAGTTGTTTCTTAGTTTTTTGTTTTCAAGATGATCCAACATGCCGTAAAAAGCTCTTCCAGAATAAACAGGATCAAGCAATATACCTTCAGTTTTTGCTAAAGTTCTAATTGCTCTTCGTTCATCATTGGTTACTACACTATAGCCACTATTGTCATATCCTCTTATTAGTTTAGCATCTTCAATAGTATAATCCTTTACAATTCCAAGAGACTGCTTTCCATCACACAAAAGTTCAAATACCACTTCATCTAAAGACTTCCCTCCTGATCCTACTTTATCAATACTAATTGGCATTAGTTTAGTATCCAAACCAAACAAATCAACTCCTAGCTTAAGACCAGCTTGCGTACCCCCAGAACTTGAAGCAAAGAAAATATAATCAATTTTCAAATTCATTTCATTTAATTGCTCCTTTAACTCTTTTACAGCATCTACAAAACCGTATGCTCCTAATAAATTTGAACCTCCATAGGGCACAACATAAACTTTCTTCCCTTTCGCTTCTAACTCTCTTTTGCCGCTTGAATAGCATCCGATGATTGGTCCCATGGGAAGTTTTGAGTTCCTGGCCCGAATGGATCGCCTCCTTGTCCGCAGAATGTATGCCAGTAAGCTATAGAAAACTTAAAATGGTCACGCATTGTTTTTCCTGCTACTATTTGGTCTGGGTTGTAGTATTTAAATGCTAATGGATTGTCTGATTCTTTTCCTTCAAATTTAATTTTGTCGATTCCTTTAAAGTATTCTTTAGTTGCCATAATTGATAAAATTTATATGTTTTATTCTATTTTAGTTCTGCATTGCGTTAGGGATTGAGGTATTTGTTGAAGCTCTTTTTGTGTTGTTGCACCTATGCTCCACAAAAAAGCGACTGCCGAAATATTTATATTCATGAGTTCTATAATTTAAAATAGAAACCAACGAATAAAGCCCGACCTCCAGATTGTTATCGGGCGGGGTAACCTGCCTGTCGGCAGGCAGGCGCCCAAATGTTATTTATTTAATATGAGTTCTAATTCATTCTTCCAGTTTTGGAAAGCTTTTAAATATGGAGTTTTATCTTTAAATGGCATAAAAGTCATCACGTGGTCATTATCCATAATTGATTTACCAAAACTTTCAAAATCGCCTTTATGTAAATCTGCAGCACGTGCTGCTCCTATAGCGCCCGTGGTATTGTAAATTTCTATTTCTTGCCCTATTAGTGTAGCGACGGTGTTTGCGAAAATTTCTGAACGGAACAGATTATCGTTTCCTGCTCTTATCACTTTTGCCTTAATACCATCTGATTTTAACAATTCTATACCATAAACAAATGAAAAAGCAATGCCTTCTAACGCTGCCCTACACATATGGCCTTTATGGTGATTGTTTAAATTTAAATTGGCGATTCTAGTGCCTATTTCTTTATTATTTAGCATACGCTCAGCTCCATTCCCAAAAGGTATTAAACATACACCATCAGATCCAACTGGAATTTCTGAAGCTAAAATATTCATATCTTCATAGGAGCTCACATCTAGATTGTTTAACAGCCAGCGGTATTGGATACCTGCTCCATTAATACACAACAGCTTACCTATTCTAGGGTCTGTTCCTTTTTTATAGTTGACATGTGCAAAATTGTTGACTCTGGCATTTTCTTTTACTGAAAGACTATTGGTTATTGCGTAAACGACTCCCGATGTGCCTCCTGTAGCTACTACCTCTCCTGGGTTAAAGACATTTAAGGATAATGCATTATTGGGTTGATCCCCAGCTCTGTAATAAATTGGTGTTCCTGCGGCAATACCACTGTCTTCCTCACCTTTTTCATCTACTACCGATTGTAAGCCAAAGGTTTCCACTATATCGGGAACCAATGCTTTATCTAAACCGTAATATTCTAACAGAAAATCGGCCACTGAATCTTTTTTGAAATCCCAAAAAACGCCTTCGGATAAGCCAGAAATAGTTGTATTTATAACATTTGAAAATTTATAGGCCATATAATCGCCTGGTAGCATGAATTTATAGATATTCTTATAAATATCTGGTTCATTATCTTTTACCCATTTTAGTTTTGAAGCTGTAAAATTTGCCGGTGAGTTTAAAAGGCTCGACGCACAGGTTTCTTCTCCAATATCTTCAAATGCTTTGTTTCCAATTTCTACCGCACGACTATCACACCAAATGATACTTTTTCTCAGAGGATTGCCAGCTTTATCTACAAGCACCAATCCGTGCATCTGGTAAGATATACCAATACCTTTTATTTGAGTTCTTGATATATTATGTTGTTTTTTTAAACGTTTTATTGCATTACAACTGTGAATCCACCAATCTTCTGGTTTTTGCTCTGCCCAACCGTTTTTTTGAGCATACATCCCCATTTCTTCTTTGGGTTCTTGTACAACGCCTAAACTCTTACCTTTTGATATTTCAACAAGAGCTGCCTTTATACTTGAACTTCCTATGTCCAATCCTAAGTAATAATTCATTTAAATAGTTTAAGAAATTATTTACACAACAATGTTAAATATTTAAGCGATATTAGAAATTCTGTACTGTAATGGTCTTTTTTATCACAAAAATGCTCTAAACAATACGACTATTTATCGCGTTTTAAAATATAAAATAATATTTGATTTATTCAAATGGTTTTACCCTAGAATAAACCTTATGTTTTAATTATCAATAGAAAAAGACAAACAGTTATTACTTTTGAAAACACTTACTAAATACCAAAAATAGACCACCGCACAATAACCAAGCAGGCAATGTTACGAAAGACAAAAACACATCAAATTGGATAGAAATAAAATAAAACAAACCAAAACTGATAGCCCATGCCCAAAACACAGATTTATTAAATGATAAATTGGCGACTTCAGCATAATTTTTTACAATTCCTGCTTTTTTATGGAAAAAATGTTCAAAAACAATTATTGCTCCAAAAGGGGCTAAAATGAATCCGTAAAGTGCTACAAAACCTAAAAGTTTCATAGCAAAAGCAGGGAATAATCCAGCTATTGTAGCTATAGCCCCTGCTAAAATTGTCACTTTAGCAGTGGATAGTTTTGGCAAAATAGCTTGAAATGCTAAACCAGCTCTGTAAATAGTTGGGTTAGCTGTTGTCCAACCAGCTAATACTACCGCAATAATTCCAAAAACACCAATAGCATTATTTGCTAGAGGACCTGGAGCTACTGGAGGCGCATCGCCTACACTTAAAAAAGCTTGAGCTTCAGGAGATTTTAAATAAACTGCATATAATAAAGCTGCAGCTATCCAAGCCATATAATGCCCTACATACATACCCGCAGCAGTTGTCCAACCTGCTTTTGCTTTTTTAGCAAACCTAAATACAGATAAGTCCGACATACCAATATGCATCGCACCATTAGCAAACCATGACCAGATAACGACATGCCAAAATGTGAATTTTATTTGTCCTGGAAATGGATCAGATCCTTCGCCCCAAATATTCCAAAAATCTGAAAAACTAGAAACGCCTAATTGATTTAGTGCAACAATTCCACAGGCTATAAACGCAACAACAATAAATGGAGACATCCAGTTAGCTGCTTTAGTGACTGTATCATAACCACGTGCAGCAATTATTGATATAGCAGCACCAATGAGTATAACTATAATAACCCAAGTAAGTCCATTGGGCATCGTATCGGTTAATTTGGGCATAGGCATATCAAATGGAATACCAACTGCTGTTGCAGAAACGGTAATCATAGATCCTGCTAAAAAGCAGAACAAAATTCCATTCGCCAAATTATAGCCTATAACTAATTTTTTACCACAAATTTTTTCTAATTGAAAATATAACGTCAATCTGTTTTTAACTGCGATTTCTGCTGTTAAAAACCGCCAGCTTAAAACAGCAAGTAAATTCCCTATTAGTAATCCAACAATTAAATCAAAAGCACTAACACCCGCAGTTAAAAACAACGGACCAATCATAAATTCGGTTCCTGCGGCATGTTCACCTGCATACATCCCTAGAAAACTTTTCCAACCTTTAAGTTTTGATTGGGGCACTGGAGTTCTTTCAAATTCTCCTCCAGACATTTCTTCTAAAATGTCTTCTTCTCTATGGTATTGTGTCATAATTATGGTTTAGTTAGTTTTAAAATTAAACGGTATCTTATATAAATTATTTAATATTACTGACGAAAATAGGCTGTAGTAAACAAAATTCTGTCATGTACTGTACTGTTATTTTAAAAAATTGATAGATCTATAAAAAATATAAAATCTTTTTATAAAATGATACCTGACCAATACCCTAGAATTCACAAATTGCAAAAAAGACTTAATACATTAATTTGCTTGAAAAAACAACCAATTTCAGGTCAGAGCAGGACAGCCAATTAGTTTCCATACACTACTTTTAACCTGAGTTTGAATAAATTCAAAATAAGATGAAAAAATTAAAAATAGGTTTATTTATACCCTGTTATATAAATCAATTGTATCCGCAAGTAGCTATTGCTACATTAGAATTATTAGAAAAACTAAATGTTGATGTCTATTATCCTCAGGGGCAAACCTGTTGCGGCCAACCATTAGGGAATTCTGGATACGAGGAGGATTCTAAAGGAGCTTGTAATGTATTTGTTGAGAATTTCAAAGCATATGACTATATCGTTGGCCCCTCAGGTAGCTGTATATATCATGTTAAACATCATTTTGACATTTTAGAACAAACGCCAGAAGTTAAAAGAGTTAGAAATAATGCCTATGAACTATGTTAATTCATTGTCAAAATACTTGGGATAACTAAGCTTCCCAAGCCGGTTGAGCTGCCTGAGCTGCTTCAAGTGCCTGATTTGCATCTTCAACCGAACCTGTTGAAATCGTACTTATCACTTCTTCAGTACAAGGATTTACTATTTCAATTACTGCTGTAGCCTTTGAGGCTACAAACTGTCCGTTAATATATTGCTTGTAATGTTTCATGTCGTTTTAATTGGATTAATATTATTTTTTAATGTATCACTTAATGGTTAAAAGCTCATTAAAGTGCTTCACTGTTTCGTTTAATCATTTAAATAATGCTACTCAAATAAAAATCAGTTATTTAATCAAATGATTTGGAAAATCAGTTGTATGCTCACAGCACAGTTGTTCCATGACCTGTTGTAGTTCTGTTTTTAATAGTGATATGGTATGATCTCCCCCTTTTTTACCAAGAGCAGATACGCCGTACATAAAAGAACGCCCCATAAAAGTGAACTTCGCACCTGTCGCCATAGCTCTTGCCACATCAGGACCTGAACGAATACCACTATCCATCATCACTTCTATTTGATCTCCATATTTTGCCGCAATGGTTTCTAATGGTTTAATGGTAGATTGTCCAGCATCTAACTGACGGCCTCCATGATTGGATACGATAATGCCATCAATCCCCAATCTAATAGCTTCTTCTGCATCATACTCAGAAGCTACGCCTTTAAGCACTAATTTACCCTTCCACATATCGCGAATAGGTTTTATTTTTTCTTCATTCAAGCGACCGCTAAAAGTTTGATCCATAAATTTGCCCAATTGATTTAAATCCAATCCCTTTGGCATGTACGGTTTTAGGGTTTCAAAACTTGGCTGTCCATGTTTTAACGTTTGTAATGCCCAATGAGGTTTCCCCAATACCTGTAAAATATTTTTTACAGACATTTTAGGGGGCATGGCCAAACCATTTCTTATGTCTCGAGGTCTAAATCCAAATGTAGGTACATCGCACAAAATAACGAGTACAGGGCATTCTGCTGCTGCTGCTCTTTTTATAATATCGTCTCGTAAGCGATCTTCTGCCGGGTGATACAACTGAAACCATGCCTTCCCTTCGGTCAATTCACTGGCACGTTCTATACTTGTAGTAGTCACAGTACTAAGAATAAAAGGGATATTATGTTTAAAGGCCGCTTTGGCTAAAATTTCTGGTGCATTAGGCCACATTAAACCTTGCAGACCTACAGGTGCAATACCAAAAGGAGCGTCATACTCAATACCAAACAATGTTGTTTTTAAGGATGAACCATGATGCGTTCTTAAATAATTAGGCTTCAACTGCACCTCTCTCAATTCTGAAGTATTTCGATGCAAATTCACGTCTTCATTACAGCCACCATCCAAATATTCAAAAGCGAATTTAGGTATCTTCTTTTGAGCTTTGGTTCTCAAATCATCTATGGAAGGATAACGCGTATCAATCTTTATAGCCATGTTATTTGTTGTTTTTTAATAAAATTAACCGCTTACAATAAAAGGCACATGCTTTTTAAGGGCATAATTCTCTTTTAAAAATTTTGAGTTCAGTTTATTGTCTGAAATTGAAATAGCTGCGCCTAAAGCAGAACCAAGCGACGCATCTGTTGTACTTAGTTTTTTGTCTCTAAAGTGATGAGATAATAACTTTATATAAATATCATTATTACTGAATCCCCCATCTACATAAATTCGTGCTATGCTATTCTCCCCTAAAGCCTCTTTTATGCATTTTATTTGTAATAAAACAAGCTCAATCATTAACTGATGATATGCGTGCTCATACTTATGATAAGAAATTTGGGTTTTCTCAGGCATATTTTCGTCTTCAATACTTTCCCATTTATAACAATGTTTAAAGTCTTGCATGATTTCAAAATAGGTGTCATAATCAAACTTAACGGTACGATGGTGATCATCGTTAACACCAAAATATTTATCTAGTTTAGCTACTTGAAGCTTGTATTCATTACCTAAAAATATACGCGAGGCCTTAACAGGTTTCCCATTAATTCGCATATAGTTAATCGTGTCTTTACTAAAAAGATCGTCTGAAATAGGGTTTTCTGTAAACGGGTTGAAAACAATACTCCATGTGCCAGTGGATACTAAAACAAATTTTTTCTTGATGCTTCTTACATATGGCAAAAGGGCTGCTGAACTATCATGAATACCAATACCAATTTTTACACGATTACCATTGTAGTTCATATTAATACTCGTTTCGGTAGAAACAATTGGCGGTAATATTTTATCAAATCCTTCACGATACACCCAACTGTGGTAATCCTTTTTTTCATAATCCCATAATGCGGTATGGCAACCTATACTAGTGTATTCGCTTAAAGGAATGCCTGTAAATATGTAACTGAGGTACTGCGGTAAATGCAACGAATATTTTATTTTACTATATACCTCTGGTTTAGATTTTTTTAACCAATACAACTGCAATCCAGAATTTAACATACTTAAGTCTGCGCAACCGGTAGCTTTAAGAAAAGCTTCTTTTGGACCATAGTCTTCAAAGAATGAAGTCACTACATCCTCTGGTAACGGCTTGGTATAGTTGTATAATGGTGTTAGCGGATTTCCATGTTCATCAATATGCACCAAACTGGCCCCGTAAGTTGAAAAATTTATGGCTTTAACTTCGTACTTATTTGATTTTAGGATTCTATTAAAAACGGCTTTAAGCCATTTTTGTAATGCTGGAAGGTTTTCTGTAGGATGTCCACTTTCATCTTCTATCTCTTCAAAAGAAATGTACTCTTTATGCACTTCTTTAAAGTTTTTATCAAATAGAAAAAACTTCTTGTTGGTTTTACCAATATCAAAAACTGCTGTGACCTTTTTTTTCATACTACAACCATTAAAGTCCTGTAGCTACAGTATTTTTTCCTCTTTCTTTAATAAGTCCACCTCTAATATCTAAAGCTCTATAAGCATGTATTGGACTTAAAACACCTCCACTATTTAAACGCGCTTTTTCAAGTAAAGGTCGCACATCTGTTCTATACGCTTCTTGTAAAATTTCTTGACATTTTACTACATCATTATTTTCTTGTGCAGCTTTTAATACGGCTTGATCAATAAGCAATGCTTTTGCATACGCCTCTTGAATAGCTTCCAAAGATTGAATTAAATCTTCCAAAGGATCTTTTACATTGTGACTGGCGTCAATCATCCAAGCTAAATCTGGATTTTGAGGATTGTTTTCCATGCCGTATACCAGTTCATTAAAAATTAAAAACAAGGCATAAGGTTTGATACTTCCAACCGTTAAATCATCATCGCCGTATTTGCTATCGTTAAAATGAAAACCTCCTAGTTTGCCCTTCAATTGCAAAATCGATACAATTTGTTCTATATTACTGTTTGGTAGGTGATGTCCTAGATCTACCAGTGTAAAGGCTTTATCGCCACATTCGTTAGCTAGCATCAATGAGGCACCCCAATCTTGAATTACGGTACTGTAAAAGTTAGGCTCGTAAGGTTTGTACTCTATCAGCATTTTCCAGTCATCAGGCACGCCTTTATAGATGTCTTTTAAACTATCTTGTGTGTTTTGAAAAGCGGTTTGGAAATTATTTTGCCCAGGAAAACAAGAACCATCTGCCAACCATACGGTCAACGCTTTTGATCCCAATTGGTTTCCAATATTGATGACGTCTAAGTTGTGCGCAATGGCTTGTTCTCTAACAGCCTGACTTGTATTGCTCAAAGAACCATATTTATAAGTTTCTCTGACGTCTTTTTGATCCTGAAACGTATTTGAATTTACAGCATCAAATTTAATATCTAATGATGATGCCAATTCTTTAATAGCCTTATAATCTTCTGGTACATCCCAAGGAATGTGCAAAGAAACGGCACCTGCAGTTTGTGTAAGCGCATGCAAAACCCCAACATCTTCAATTTTTTGTTCCAAAGTAGAAGGTTCTCCATAACATGAAAAACGTCCAAAACGTGTACCTCCTGCTCCTAAGGCCCAACTTGGAATGGCCACTTGAAATTTCGCCAATTTTGAAACAATAGTTTCAACATTATGACCTTTGTTGGTGAGTTGATTCGCTAAAAATTCGTAGTTGTCTTTATGTGAATGAATACCAGAATTATTAAAATCAAGCAATTGTTCTTTTTTTATTTTCATTATTTTATTCTTAAACATTTGAAAGAAACTCCATAAATCTACTCAAAATTCATGAAGCCTCTTAACTAAACTAACTCAAAAAACTAACTCAAAATAATTATCTTACAAATGCATTGGCCATACCTCCATCCACATTGATGATATTTCCTGTTGACTTGTCAAGGATTGCTACTAATGAAAATACGCCGTTTGCGATATCATCAGGTGTTATAATTTCATTTAATAAATTTCTTTTTGCGTAAAAAGCAGGCAGTTCTTCTACTGTTATTCCGTTGGCTTTCGCTCTGCCTTCGGCCCAAGCACCTTCCCAAATTTTACTACCAACAATAACACCGTCTGGATTTACAACATTCACTCTTATTTTGTCCTTTCCTAATTCTGCTGCTAATAATCTCGACATATGTTGTTGGGCTGCTTTTGCAGTTCCATAAGCTACATTATTTGGCCCGGCTACCAATCCGTTTTTACTTGCAATTGGAACAAAATCGCCTCCTAATCCTTGTTTGCGCATAATAGCAACCGCTTGTTTTATGAGGTCAAATTGACCTTTTACCAAAATATCTTGTAAGATATTCCAATCTTTATCTGTAGTATCTTCTAATGGTTTAGAAATAGCTAATCCTGCACTATGTACAATTATATCTACACCTCCAAATTCAATACATGCTTTTTTATAGGCATCAGCAATAGATTCTGTATTAGTAACATCACAAATAGCATAAGTTGATACGTCTCTTTTATAAGTGGCATGAGCCTCGATCAAACTTTGTTCATTGATATCAGTCAACACGACATTGGCACCTTCGGCAGCCAATTTATCAGCAATGGCTTTCCCTATTCCTCCACCAGCACCAGTAACTAAGGCTACTTTACGTGATAATGGCTGTTCTTTTGGCATACGAGATAATTTGGCTTCTTCTAATAACCAGTATTCAATATCAAAAGCTTCCTGTCTTGGTAATGACGTATAAGATGTGATGGCTTCAGCACCACGCATGACATTAATAGCATTAATATAAAACTCATTAGCCACACGCGTCGTTTGTTTGTTTTTTGCAAAACTAAACATACCAACTCCTGGGTAAATAATAATAACCGGATTGGCATCACGCATTGCGGGACTATTGGCTTTTTTACAAGTATTATAGTAGTTTGCGTATTCTGCTCTATACCCTTCAAAAGCAGGTTCTAATTTTTTCAAAATAGCGTCCGTATCCGATAAATCTTCATTTTTATCCAAAGACAATACTAAAGGTTGAATTTTTGTTCTTAAAAAATGATCTGGACATGATGTACCCATAGGGGCTAAAACATCCAGATCGTTGCTATTAATATATTCTAAAACCACATCGCTATCGGAAAAATGCCCTATCATTCTATTTTCGGAAGAACATAACCCTCTTAGTAAAGGCATAATCTGCGCCGCTTTTTCTAAGCGGACTTCTTTAGCTAAACTTTCTATTTTTTGTCCACCAAAAACGCTACCTTTTTCTTTAATTTTTTGTTCAATATATTCAGAAGCCATTTCAATAACCTCTAAACTATTCATATAACATCCGTAAGACGTATCTCCCCAAGTAAATAATCCATGACTGCCTAAAACGATACCACGAATCCCCGGGTTATCGGCTAAACATTTTTCTATTTGAAGCCCTAAATCAAACCCCGGACGTTGCCAAGGCACCCAGCCCATAGTATCTCCCCAAATTTCTTTGGTGACTTCCTCACTGTCTTTTGCGGCAGCAACAGCAATAAGGGCATCTGGATGTAAGTGATCTATATGTGCAAACGGCAATAAACCATGCAAAGGAGTATCAATAGAAGGTGCTTTACTGTCTAAATCATAAATACTGTGATTAAACAAGCCTACCATACGGTCTTCATCTTCCAATCCACCATAAACATTTTTTAAATTACGTAACCTATCTACATAAATACCTGCAATGCCACTTCTATTTAAAGTGCCTATATCACCACCAGAACCTTTAATCCACATCACTTCAACCTCTTCATTGGTAAGCGGGTCTTTTTCTATGGTTCTACAACTGGTGTTTCCTCCTCCATAATTAGTGATTCTTAAATCGGCGCCTAAGATATTTGAACGATATAAAAATAATGCTACCTGATCATCTCCAAGAGCTAAAGCCTTTTGCCCGTCCCACAAATAATCAACGTATTTAAATCTCTTCGTAACTTTCTTCATATTTAATGTCTGATAAATTATAATTCCAAAAATATAATACACCACAAACTTTTGTATCCTGTACTGTACTGTACTGTAATAGTAAATTACTGTTTTTAACAAAAACATATTTTTATTAAATTAAATTAACTAAACTTCTGTTTTCGCAAACAATATCCAGTTCCATTTGTGGTGTATGAAATTAGAAAGCGTTTTCGTTTTTTTTTGTACTATTATGACTAATTTATAAATAAACTATTTATAAATTTATAGTCAAAATTATTGTTATTCACATAAGGCATATTAAATATGGACATGATAAAATTTATAAGCATTGATGAAAATTTAAGAATTCCAAAATATAAACAAATTATAGATTCTATAATTTATAATATCTCAATAGGGAATTTAACAATCGACCAAAAGATTCCTTCAATAAATATGCTTAGTGAAGAGTTTTATCTATCAAGAGACACTGTTGAAAAGGCCTATAGTATTTTAAAGGAACGAAATATTATTACTTCCATTCGTGGTAAAGGATACTATATTTCGAGAACCAAATTAATCTCAAAAGTTAATATTTTATTTTTGGTTAATAAATTAAGTTCTTATAAGATGAAAACTTATAATTACTTTATAAACGCCATTGGAGCCAATTCGCATACAGATTTGCACATATATCATTTTGATGAAACCTTGTTTTTAAATTTGTTAGATAAAAATAAATCGGCGTACGATTATTTTATAATAATGCCACATTTTAAAACAGATGAGCTAAAGCATACAAGTTTACCAGATAAAGTGGCTAAAGCCATTGAAAAAATACCAAGAAAAAAACTAGTTTTCCTAGATAATATTAAACCAGGAATTGATACTGGTTTAATCGAAATTTACCAAGATTTTGAAAATGATATTTATAATGCACTTAAGGAAGCTCTTTCAAAAATAAAAAAATACAAAAAGATTATGCTAATATATCCAGATAAGGCCATATATCCTTATCCTAGACGTATTTTACATGGCTTTAGAAAATTTTGTGCAGAGCATAAGCTAGATTTTGAAATCCTGAATGAAGTATATGACGATATGATTTTAAAAAATGGCGATTTATTTATTACCATTGAAGAAACAGACTTAGTTCGTTTAGTAAAGCAAATAAGAGAAGATGAATATAAATTGGGAAGTGATATTGGTGTTATTTCTTATAACGATACGCCTCTGAAAGAACTATTAGGGATAACCGTTATCTCTACAGATTTTAAAGCTATGGGAGAAACTGCTGCGAATATGATTTTAAACAACAAAAAAGGTAAAATAAAAGTTCCATTTAACTTTATAGATAGGGACTCCCTTTAAACTGGAAAGGTTTCAAATTAAGAATTATTGGACTTGAATAAAAAAATGGACAATCAATATCATAAAATACTTAAGTAACTTCCCTTTAGTTTTTTTGTTTTAATTAATGTTACCAATGCTCAATGACTAAATAATCCTCTTTGTTTAATGTGCCTATCAAAGAATCTGGGATGGTTCTACGGCTAGAGTTTTCGTCTAGTTTAGTATTTTTAGCAGTTATTATAGGCATATTTCCCGATTTTTCATTTAAAAAATCTCCCTGTTCTTCCATCCAGATAAACATTTCCTTCACTAACCTATTTTTAACTTCTTGATATTCAATCTGTTTAACCAAATTGTTTTGCTCAAAAGGATCGTTTTGTAAATCATATAGCTCTTCAAAAGGTTCATCTTTAAAAGCCATAGCGCCTCTGCGAATAAAGACATTGACGTTTGGTTTATCTCCTAAGTTTTTATCCAAAACTTCTAATGAATTAAAATTTCTGCAGTATTTATAACGTTTATCACGAATCATTCTTGATGGAAAAACAAACGGTATTAGTATATTCTGATTTGTCCTCACCCCATAAACGTAGTCATGGATTTCTAAATTCACTCCTTTAAGTAAGGGTAAAAAACTTTTACCATCCATTTCCTCAGTAGCTTTTCCTCCAGCTATATCCATAAAAGTGGGAAGCACATCGGTATAGTGAATTAATTGACTAGATTTTGCACCCGCCTTTATAACATTTGGCCAACGCACTACAAATGGTACTTTCAAGCCTATATCTTTGACTGAAAATTTACCAGAAACGCCATGATCTGCACTGTAAATAAAAAGTGTATTATCATTTAAATAATCATCTACTAATTGCAACACTTTTTCCAACTGTGTATTATCTTCTTCTATACTTCTATAGTATCCAGCTTTAAATTTGACAAATGACTTATCAGACTTTTTATTCTCATTAAACGGATAGAATTTGATATCGTCAGCATTGGCATTTTCAACTTCAAAATATTTTCCATGAGGGTATTTTGAAGTAATGAACATACAAAATGGTTTTTTGACCTTCTTAAAATAGTTTTCTATACTGTCTAAAGGTATATAGTCTCTAGGCAGTCCTTCTTTTGGTATAGGCTCCCACTCTTTATCCCAATCAAACACTTTGGATGGTTGAACATGGCTTTTTCCCGCAAGCACAACTTCATAACCCAATTTCCGCATGTGCTTCGTTACACTTTCTAAATTGGGCTTAACAGCGATGTGGTTTGCAAAACATCCGTTTTTAAGTGGATATTTCCCTGAGAAAATTTGTGATCTACTTGGCGCACATATTGCCTGTCCGGTAAAAGCATTTTCAAATAACATGCCTTCTCTAGCGAGACGATCTACTGCTGGTGTTTTTACTTTCTCATTACCATAACAGCCATAATCATATACATCTTGATCGTCTGCCAAGAAAAATATAATATTAGGACCTGTTCTTTCATTTACTCCGCTTTCAACTTTAGCATAATCATTAGTTTTTGAATCTGTATTCTTATTATTATCAAAGCAAGCTGTTAAGACTAGGGCTAAACAAGCAAAAAGTGTAACTGTTAATATTAATGTTCCTACATATTTTACTGTTTGTTCTATTCTGATTGTTTTCATTGTTTTTATGTTTTTATGTTTTTATGTTTTTATGTTTTTATGTTTTTATGTTTTTATGTTTTTATGTTTTTAAATTAATAAATGCTTCTCAAAATAATTACTTATTCAAAAAATCTTTACCCCATTTAGCTCTTAGCTCTAAAGCTAGTTCATTTACTTTATCTTGATATTCTTCTTTTTCTGCTAGATTATCTAACTCCAAAGGATCTGTTTTATGATCAAATAACATACGTTCATAACCTATACCATTATCATCAGTCCATTCGGTGTAAAACAGATTGCCTTTTATTAAGGTTACAGCATCTTTAAACTTTGATACTGCATAATCTTTTTCTAAACTTTTTCCATTCAAAAGCGGAGAAAGACTTACGCCTTCTAAATGTGTTGGCTTTTCAATACCTGTTAGCTCACAAAGTGTAGGATACATATCAATGTATTCTACTATATTGTTGTTTTTTTCTCCCTTGGTTACATTTGGCACTTTTACAATCAAAGGTGTTCGTAATGAAGATTCAAATGTAACATGCTTACACCAAAGTTTATGATTTCCTAAATTCCAACCGTGGTCTCCCCATAAAACAACTATAGTGTTTTCTGCTAATCCTAAATCCTCCAGCTCTTGTAAAACAAGTCCAATTTGAGCGTCTACATAACTAACGCAAGCATAATAGCCATGTATTAGTTTTTTCGCAAGGTCATCCCTTAAAGGTTTTTTCCCTTTAGGTATTCCATAGTAAGTACGCAGTTCTCCAAAATTATGAAAGGCCTTTGAAGGTGTTGATTCTGGTTGTATGTAATTTTCAGGAAGTGTTAGACTCTCCTCATCATACATGTTCCAATATTTGGCAGGTGCATTAAATGGTAAGTGCGGTTTCATAAAACCAAGTGCAAGAAAAAACGGTTCGCCAGCTTTTTTAAGTTTTCGTAAATCCTTGATTCCTTTGTTTGCTATTTTACCATCTCCATAAACTGAATCTGAAACTTCTGCTAATTCGAAGGCAGGCCCTCGTCCATTCTCAGTCCTAGAATCTGAATTTGCTTTTAGTGCATAGTAATTACCTTTAGTATCTGGACGCCAAATTTCGTTCCAAGCCATTTTATCATCATCCTTATGATGATAGATTTTTCCATTAGAGATGGTAGTATATCCGTTACTTTTTAAGGTCATAGGAAGCGAAGGTGCATTGGGCACCTCATCATCCTTTTTGGTAAACGCATTAATGAAACGGTGTCGAGTTGGTCTAAGTCCTGTAAGGATACTTGCTCTTGAAGCACCACAAACCGGAATATTGCAATATGAACGCTCAAAAACCATGCTTTGTGATGCAAGGTTATCAAGATTAGGAGATTTGATATGACTAGCTCCATAAAAATTGAGCTCTGGTTTTAAATCATCAACTGCAATAAAAAGAATATTTGGTTTTGATTGGGTTTTATCTAATCCCGTTTCTAATTTTGCCGTTCCCTCCTTTTTTTCTTTGCTACTATTACAAGCTATTAAAAAGGTTAAACAAAAAAGTAAAATGCTGTAAGAGGTGATTTTTTTCATGTTTGTTATTTTTTAGTAATCACATTTTTGATTTGGTTGAGTCATCAACAGAAAATATCATTCTTAAATTAGTATTATTTTCTGAAAAACGCTATCGGACTTTTTGAGTAATTATACTCCCATGTTTCATTAGGCTCAACACTTTCAAAATCTGCTTCTACATAAAACTTATCTTTAAATATATCCATTGATTGATAGGTTAATTTTTCTAATTCCTATCTTTTGTTTTTATACCTTGGGTCATAAAACAGGTTATTCAGTTGATGCGAATCGTTTTTTCTATCGAATAAAACATTGTTCATTTCTAAAGGATTTTCGCCTCCAGCCATTGCATAAGTATATTCTTGAGTAGTGAAACCACGTCAACTATGACTTTTTACATTACCTCTTTCAAAATTAAATATTGGAACATATGCTACATCATCTTTATTATTAAGTAAAGTATTTGAAAGATCTTTGATTTCAATTTTATCATTATTTTTTTTATTTAAGTAATTATTCTACTCATCAGCTCCAATAATTTCAACTTGCTCTACTTTTTTTTCGCTAGTTCTGGCTTTTTGTTCTATAAAATAAGGTTGAAATGTATAAGATGATTTGGCATCCCATTTAGAATTAGTTTTTGGTAAATACGTTTTCATTTTCTCTATCTCATCCTTATACTTTGGATTACTTGCTTGGTTATCCCACTCATTAAGATCTGTACTATGGTCGTAAAACTCTTCTTTTCCATCTTCGTATTGAATATAACGATAGCCATTTACTTTTACTGTATGGTTGTTCATTCCGAAGGTTGAAATGGCATATGCACCTTCTTCTTTTTTACTGTCGAGCATCATTGGTACCAAACTTTTACCCTCATTTCTATCATACTTTGGAAGCCCACATAAATCTAAAAGTGTTGGATAAATTGACAGCATTTCAACTGGCGCATTTATTACTTTACCAACAGGCACGTTTACCCCTGCAAACAGCAATGGTGCTTTGGTAGCTGTTTCCCATAAGGCATGTTTTGCAAAGGTTCCTTTTTCGCCTAAACGGTAACCGTGGTCAGACTATAAAACAATAAGAGTATTGTCTGCATATTTACTTTCTTTAAGCACCTCCATAACTCGGCCTATTTCATAATCTACAAAACTAACACAAGCTAAATAGGCTTGAATGATTTTTTTCCACTCACCACTTTCTTTAGCCCATTTAGTTGAAGGCATCATAGGAAGATCATTTATCTTCAAGCCAATAGGTGGTATATCACTTAAATCATCAGCTAGGTATGGTGGTGTTTTAATACCTTCTAAGGGATGCAGATCAAACCATTTTTGAGGCACATACAAGGGCACATGCACACGTAAAAAACCTAAACCCATAAAGAAAGGTTTGTCATAGTTTTTGTTTAAACGTTCTATAACCCAATCTACAGATTGATGGTCTGGCATTAAGGAATCTGATTCTGGAAACGCCCCCCAATCTGTATTGGTTCTTCCATAATATTTTCTGTCTGAAGCACCAAAACCATCCCAAACAAATCGTTTTTCTGGAAATGGCCCAAAACCTTTCACACGCCCACCAGACTCATTAAAAACACTATCTGGAGCATGAATATGAAATAACTTACCTATCCCCATAGTGTGGTATCCATTATTTTCAAAATATTCAGGAAGAAAGGTAATGTCTTTGGTTATTACGTTTCCTGGACGACGTATTTCATTATCTGGAGTCATCCCATAAATACCCGTTGTAGATGGACGAAGTCCTGTCATCAGGGATGCTCGTGAAGGTCCGCATAAAGGAGCTTGACAATGTGCATTTGAAAACAAAACTCCTCTCGCAGCTAGTTTATCTAAGTTTGGTGTTTTTGTATTAGAGTAACCATTTAAGCAACCTATCCAGTTATTTAAATCATCAATAGAAATGAACAACACATTCGGCTTTTCTTGTTTTACCTGCTTTGTCGATCTTTTTGTTTTTTGACAACTTATCAGCAGCATCAAAGCAGGTAAAACAATACATAGTAATTTATTGATTGTCATTAGATCTATTAGTTTTAATCCTACGTTACAATTTTAATCTATTCTTAAAAAGGAAAACTAATATAATTTAATAATTTCCCATATACCATCCAAAAAGGAGCGTTTTAAAAGTATTTTTTATTCAATATTAGTAAGAAGAATATGGGTTCCGGCTTACACCAGCATCTTCATATCTTAATTTAGTTTATTCGTCACAAAAGAGATCTATATTATAGACGTTTAAATTGCAGAATATCATTCTATCATCATAAAAAACACTTTTCTTAAAATTTTAATTATTATTTTCAAACAATTCTAGTGGACTTTTTGAATAATTATACTCCCATGTTTCCAACGGCTCAACGCTTTTAAAATCTTTTTCAACATAGAATTTATCATTAAATGAAGCCATGGACTCATAAGTCAACTTTTCTAATTCAAGTCGTTTGTTTTTATAAGATGGGTTATAAAACAAATTATTCAATTGATTTGGATCTTTTTTTCTATCAAATAACACATTGTTCATTTCAAGTGGATTTTCTCCCCCTGTTAATGCAAACGTATATTCTTGGGTTATTACACCCCGCCAGCTGTGTTTTTTTAAAGGCCTCCTTTCAAAATTAAAAATAGGGACAAAATCAACCGCCATTTGGTCATTTAGCACTAAGGCATCAGATAGATTTTTTCCATCATAGTTCTGTTCACTTGGTATATCCATAAAACCTAAAATAGTTGGCATAAAATCTAAATTTCCAAAAAGCACATCTGATTTGCTATTAGGTTTAATTTTATTAGGATATTTAATAAGAAACGGTGTTCTATTTGAGTAGTCATACGGATATTGTTTAGGTAATATAGCACCGTAAGACTCTAGCATATCACCATGATCTGCCGTAAAAACTGTTACCGTATTATTTTCTAAATTAGTTTGCTTTAGTTTGTCCATTAACATACCAAATGCTTTATCCACGCCACTAATCATTGACATATGTCCATGATACATATCAACTAAGTCTGGAGATGGTTCAATCCCTGGTCTTACTTTTATAGAATCCGGATTATACATAGACATGAATTCATCTAAGGTGTCATATTTGTAATGCCTCTTTCCATCTTTACCTTTCTTTTTACCCCAATCATGAGGTGGGTGCCAAGACACTACAAGTGCAAATGGCTTACTTTTATCTATAGTATCTAAATAGGTGAGTGCTTGCTTAGTTTGTCCATACACTTCCCACTCATCAAAAAACTCTTTTTCGCCTTCTTCATTCCAAAAAAAGGATTTATGAGCTCTAAAATCTAAATGACAATTGTTGGTTATTACCTTATCAAATCCATAACGTAAATCACCTTCAGGTATCCCTCTATCTCTATCTCCGCCGAGAAGATGCCATTTCCCAATATAAGCCGTTTGGTACCCTTCATTTTTTAACTTTTGCGCCAATAATATACTTTTATTTGGCAATAAAGGACAATCATTTGTAAAGGCTCCATTTTTTAAAGGATGCATGCCGCTCATGAGCATCCCTCTAAAAGGAGTACATACTGGCTGATTTGAAAAACTATTTTTTAACAACATCCCTTCTTGGGCAAACTTATCCAGATTTGGTGTTAATACCTGAGTATTTCCATAGGCACCAACCATATCATAGGAATGTTGATCTGACAGTACAATTAATAAATTTGGCTTACTTGATTCTTTTTGCTGCTCTTTCTTTTTTGGTGTCAAACACCCACTTAAACAAAAAAAGCAAATAAATACTAGAATTATTGATTTCATTTTTTTTAATTTTTTTCCGTTTTTTAACTTACACCAGAATTGTACCCAGGCATTTCCGAGTCATCACTAATAGCTATATATCAATGGGTAGAGGAATAATATTCTGATTCTAGGCAAATCACAATACAAGCCCACTTCTATACCAATATTGTCTTTTTTTATGCCTCTTTGACCATTTCTCTCAACATCATCAATTCAAAGAACCGCAAACAAAATTTGGTTGAGCAATAATCAACGTATTTAAAAACGCTTTGTAATTTCCTTGATATTTTATAATAATAACAAAGTTATTATACAAAATAGACCTTTGTATCCTGCACTATCCTTTAATGTAAATTATTGTTTTTAAAAATAGGCCATTTCATTTAACCAAATTACAAGATGACTTTTTAGTACTAAAAATGATAAAAAACTATGGTGTTAATCGAATTATTTATGGCTGTGTAGAGCGAAATCATGTTAATAATTGTCTGCTATGGCAATAATTTTAACTTTTGGCGTCGTGTACATTAAATTACAGGGCATCGATAAACAAGCAATTGCATTGTTCCAATAGTTCATCAATCCTCAACTAGATCCGCTTCTACTTTCAATCGTTTAACCGGACCGTTATCGCCAACAAGGTAAACTTTTTTAAAATCGCCCTTATGATTTCCAGATATGATAACACGGGCATCGGGATGGGCATTTCTAATGATTGTGCTAGTGGTAATTCCAGTTTTTTTACCCTTGTACAAAACTTCTCCTTTTTTAAAACTCTGACCTCCATCATTGGTGTTCCACCAGACTAACTCTGAACTACCATCCTTTTTTCCGGCTAGCAGTAAACTTGCTTTCTTAGGAGATGAAACCACAATATCGCCCGTGGCTACAGGTAAATTTGTCGTTTTTTCGGCACACCATTCTTTTCCTGTCCAGCGATAATAAATTACTTGCTTTGGACCTCCATGTCTATGTCCCAAATGCTCGCCCTGATAAAATATAATATGCGGGAAACCTTTTTCGTCTAAACGAACAGCACCCCGCACTGTCCATAATGTATCAGTGTTAACTACTAACGTTTTTTCATCTGCAAGCTCTTTGGCAATAGGTGTCTTAAGTAGTTCTCCCTCAACATTACGCCATTCATTCTTATCTGTATCCATAAGCATATAATAGCAATTATGACGTTCACCATCATGATTGGGCTCTTTGCACACATGATAGTTATAAGTTACAATTATATCGTTCCTTTGCCCGTTTGCAAACCAGGCATACCAAGTGTCATGAATGTCGGGTTGCTCCTTTGTTCCTGTTGTTTTTTTTGTTTTAAGAACGGATACCTCCGGCTCGAAGCTACGACCATTATCCGTAGATTTCTGATAAACCCAGTTACTACGATGTGCACCATGCCGATAAAAAAGATAGATGTCGCCATTGTCCATTTTTACAAACTGGTTGTAGGTACCAAAAGGTGGAATATTATCAAGCAGTTCCCAACTTGAAATATCAAGGGGATTCTTCGAAACTACATGTTTCATTTTACCACCGTGTGTATTACCCAACGTATTTGTTCCATGCTCGGGAAGACCGCCATGGCCACCAAATATTAGATGAATATAGCCCTCGTTATCAATTATCATGGCAGGTTTTCCATGATTATCGATCTTGGCATTCGGATCCTTGCCAAGGATGCTCTCCCCTGCCTTAAAGGGACCTGACCACCGTTCTTTCTCGTGGTTATAAGCAGCTACATAAGGATCCTCTAGTGGTCCTTGATAACATACATAAGTTACACCCTTGTAATATTCACCTGCCGGATGTTGCATGGTTTTAACCGCAGCACTCAATCCATTATTGGAAAAATAGTCAACCATAACACCTTTTTGTTGAGATTGCCCTAATACGAGCAAAGTGTTGAACAGTATTAGCAATGCTAAAAGAGTTTGCACTTGTTTCATGTTATTTATTTTTATTATTGCTCATTTTAGGTTCTATGTAACTTGTAGTGAACTTACAGCTTTTCTTTCTGCACTATACACTCACTCATTTGATATTTTTTCTATTTTCGAAAATCAGGAATACCTTATGATAACAGAAATCATATCCTCTTCTATAATCACAATATTGGAAAAGAACAATGGTTTTATCACTCTCTTTTTTTTGATTATCACATCCACTGATTTATTCAAAACAAACTTGATAGGAACAAGCTTCAGAGTATTCGTTTTTGCATATTAATTCTCTTTTATGTGATACAGCTACGGAATATGTTCTGATGTGTCATAATGTGTTGATCTTATCATTCCAAATAAAAAACCTCTTCCAAAGAAGCGGAAACGGGAGATTTATCCGGATTGCTTTCCATAATGTCGGACATATAATCCCACCATTTTTGAACAATTTCAGTCTGACCCAAGTCCTGTGACCCACCTTTGTTCGATACTTTTTGAAAGGCAAATAAGGTGTTTGTTTCTTCGTCTATAAAAATAGAATACTCGCTTACACCAGCATTTTTAAGCAATTGTTTTAACTCAGGCCAAATTTCATTGTGTCTTTTCGTATACTCTTGTTTTTGACCTTCCTTCAAGTGCATTTTAAAAGCTAATCTTTCCATATTATTTTATTTTTTTGGCTGTTTTCTTAATAATGTAATTACACTTTGCATTTAGCTTCTTACTTTAGGTTATAATCTAAAATCCGTAATGCTGATGGACTATGACCTTCGGAACTCTCCTGTACCAAAATTGAAAGAATACCGCTTTCTTTCCATCTGTAATAATCGGCTAACATCTCGTTCATAAAAGGACCTTTTTCTATGTGAATGACTTTCCAATCCTTCCAATTCCTATCAGCAGTTGCAGCCATAATCACAAGATCACCTTTCTCATAATATATTCCAGTTATGGTTTCATCCAACCCTGACGTACGACCAAATATTAAATAGAGGTTATCCTCCTGGTCAGCCAATACCTTTGGGCGATTCCCTGCCACTCCCGGAAGTTTATTGTGCTTCCAATCACCATTATTATCTCGCCAATAATGATTGTAGTGACGTGCTCCTTCAACACCCCATCGCTCCTTCCATGGTTCTATACCAAAAGGTTTAAGTGATTCATCCGTACAATGCCACATTACTGTATGAATTCTTCCTTTACTATCCACCGTTTGTCCATGCGTATTCATTAGCCCATAGCCACGTGGAATATCAACAACAGTAATATCCGGAGTATTGATATTAGGCACGTTTGTTAAGAATTCATCTTTATTATTTTTCCATGTATTCCCTTGGTCTTCCGAATACGCATACATCAAATCGTGGTTAGCTCCTTGTGAAGATTCCCTCCATACCCATGTAGCATGCAGTTTACCATTGATGCCGTAAGTATAGCCATTGGGATACGAGTTTCGGGAATTACTTTCGTTTAATTGATCTTTGAAATTCCCCTTACCCGAATCTATAGGATGTGCGTTTTCAAAAGTCCCAGATTTAGGATTATAATCGCTTAAAATACGTGTCCCTCCTCCCGAGCCACCTATTCGGTAGCAAGACTGTAACCCTCCTTCGGGTGTTTGTATAAAACGAGGATAAGTAATGGATGTGATTGGTTTTTCTGGGTCTAACTCATCGGATACTGAGCCAAAAAGTGATGTACTCCAGTTTACTTTCTCAGGATGTGTTGCCACCCCTTTTTCAGAAACATGATAGTGTAATTCATGGGCATGCATATCAAAGGCTAAATGAATGGTACCATCCTTAGGACAAATACCCACTGAAATGGTATTGTGCGCATCATTTACAGCGAATAAATAATCTTTAAATTGAAGGATTTCCCAAACCCCTTCAGGTAATTTTCGACGGGCAACACATACTTGCCTATTGTTATTATAATAACCAACGTACTGGTAGTGATTGAATGTAACAATGGCATCTTGTTGAAAAGTCTGGGCGTTTATGTTTTTACCAAATCGCATTTTACCATAAATAGTATCTCCCAATACCAAAGCATTCTCATCTACAACGCTGTCATTTATTTTGCTCACCTTAAAATCTTGACATGCAGACAACAGGATCATGCTCAACATTAAAACAGAAAGCATTTTAATCCTGCTCATTTTATTCATTGGTAGTAAAAATTTTAAAATTCTTATAGGTAGCTGAACGCGTGTACATGTGTCGCAAACCTATCCTCCCTTCTCTAATTGGGTCTACCTCGGATAAATCCCATGAAAACAACTTAGACACCTCTTTTTCTTTAATTTTAAAGAAGAGTTGTGTACCGGTTTTAATTACTGTTATATGATAGGTTTCACCTGTTTTAAAGTAGCCCTCGTTATCATAAGAGGGAGAAATTCTGGTTTCATCAAAGGCTCCTTGCACCGGTTTCGGGTAACGCCTTGCCCGCACATAACTGGCAGTATCGCTTGTGTTTGGAAAAGCCGCATAGCTAATATGTAAGGCATTCATATTTTCATAATACATGCGCATGGCTGGCACTTCACGCAGCTCCTTCCATGCTAAGATGTCTTCGGTGTAAGGAGCTTCCTCTTTACCTGTGGCCTGAATATATAAGATATTTACACAATTGGTTTCGGAATCCGTGCGGGTATAATCGTATTCAATTTTCACATTACCTGCAAAAGATTGATTGGTCCACATGACTGCATGATGAGCGTCATTTTTAAATTCAGGTCCGGCACTAAAATGCATGCCTTCATCTGTATTTTCAACTTTGGCCATTAATCCATCCAATGTCCAGTTTTGTTTCCAGTCATCTGTGCAGTTATCACTAAATTGGATATTCCATAGTTCATTGTTATTGATTGCATCAAAAGCTGCCTCCGAAGTACCGTCTGTGTATCTTCTTGCATCATCCCAATTATCGGTACGGAACGATGAAGCTGGCAATAAATTCTTATCAAATAAAGTCCCTTTCACCCAATTACGCCAGGCATATCGCACAGCGACAGGGTTTGATACCTCTTTGTTTTTTACAACAACCATTGAATCCTCTTTAATTGTAGCGCTTCCAGGATAAAATACTCTATCGTTTCCGGCAATTTCGAAATCATTTAATCCATTAAAAGCAAACAGTCCTGTTTCTGCATTTTTGAAGGAAAGTTGTATTGCTTCATTTTGTACTTCCATTGTTTTATAAACCGGAGATTTGCCATCTATATTTTCAATGCCATAAGTTTGTTGAAGCGCATTGTACAACAAACGGTTTGCCACTTCCTTTTTATTGGGTGGATGTATCCGCAGTGCATCACCAATGTCGGTAGTAATTGCAATTCCTGAGTTTGGAATTAATTCCACGCATTCCTCCATAGCAACTCGCATAAATGCCGTATTATCAACACTGGCGAAGGCATCATAATTTTTATACCAATAGGGTGCTATCTGAACAAAATAAAAAGGAAAATCGCCAATTCCCCAACGGCTACGCCAATCTTTTACCATGGCAGGCAAAAACTTTTTATACATTTCCGGTTCGTTTCGGTTTGCTTCGCCCTGGTACCATAATACACCTTTGATTGTAAAAGGAATCAGAGGATTTATCATGGCATTGAAAAGAATCGTTGGATGTCTTTTTGTCTCTTCCTTTAAAACAATGTTTTCCAAGTTTACTTCCTGGTAATTACTCAAAACTTCTTTACTCATCCAGGATTGAATTAAAGTTCCACCCCAAGAGCTATGAATAATTCCAACTGGAACATCCAGAACCTCCTGCAATTGTTGCCCAAAAAACCAGGCAACTGCACTAAACTCAGCTACATTTTCAGCTGAAGATTCTTGCCATGCATCATAATCCTTCAAATCGTTAAGAGGTGTCAGCGAATTTTTCCTGGCAGTAGTAAACAAACGCACGTTTGAATTTCCTGCCTTTGCTTTCGCCATCATTGCGTCCATGGTAGGCTGATTATTGCCATAGCCTTTTATAGGTTGGTACATATTGGATTGCCCGGAACACAACCAAACTTCGCCAAACAGAATATCTTCCAATAAAATGTAAGATGTTTTACTCTTGATAGCAATAGTTTGAGGTGCTTTACTGTTTGTCGTATTTACTTCAATACGCCAATCACCAGTAGCCTTGGCTTTAATTTTAAAGGGCTTCTTTAGCCATGAAGTTTTGATCGTGATTTGCTCATTTGCATCTGCCCAACCCCATAAAACAACAGTGGTATTTCGTTGTAAAACCATATGTGAGGAAACAATGGCAGGAAGTTTTACGTCAGCATATATTGATTTAAAACATGCTAAAAATATATATGCCAATGTTAAGCAAATTCTAATAGACATTTTCTGTTTTTTTTTTTTATTTTAACCTAGTTTTATATTTTAATTTATTGAAACCACTGAGTATCAAATACCTTTCGTAAATGATTGAGTTTCTGCGTATATAATGGATTGTTAGAGAAATGAGTCGTTTCATAAGGGTCCTCTTTTAAATTCATCAGTTGTTCTTCAATACCAACAGCATCGTATCGGATGTATTTGAACCCATCTTTATCCACCACCATTCTGCCAATTTCACTTTCTACGCCAAGTGTTTCTCTCCATTCCACTTCTTTACCTTCAAAAAGTGGTCGCAGGCTTCTACCTCTTGGATCGGCCACTCCTTCTATCCCGGCGTAATCACAGACTGTTGGAAGAAGATCTAACCCATTAGACACCAGATTCTTGGTGTCTAATTGACCTCCAGCAATATGCCCCTTCCACATGGCCATGAATGGTATATTCACTGACTCTTCATAAAGCGTTGACTTATGTTCCATGCGGTGGCTAGCATCCATATCCCCATGGTCGCTAGAAAACATAACGAGAGTATTTTCCTCCTGACCATTCTCTTTTAAGGCGTCAAGGATTAATTGGATTTTTTGATCTACCAATTCTGTTAATCTACAATATGCCCAACGGTGATGACGCCACTGGTTATCTGTAAAGTTTTCACGAGCATTCTTGCGCATCGGTCTCCGGTTGATTAGATTTTTAATAGCTTCCGGTTCCTCAAATTGTGGTTCGTAATTCTTGGGAAGCGTAGGACAGTAGGACTCAAAAAACTCTTGAGATGATACGCCCTCCGGCATCTTCATCGCACTATCAAGCACAGACAATTCAAGCTTACCATTGAGAAGTACCTGAGCATCGAATTCTGAAGTAGGCATTTCTCGAATGGCCATATAACAGATATCATGTGGGTTAATTAGGGATACCACCATAAAGTAAGGTTTTTCGTGATTAGCCTGAATCACTTTAACGGCTTCTTGTGCAAGCCCTTCCCGTTCATCATCAGTAATGTCCGTAAATCCCAAAGAAGCAGGAGTCAAAGATTTTGGAAGGTGCTCTTTTCCTCCATAAAACAATTCATAATCAGCTTTTTTCAAGAAGGATGAAATAGTCGTATTCAATACCTCTTCAGGTACCTGTGGCATTTCCATTGAGCCTTTGTTCTCCCGAACTTCATTTCCATTCTGATCCTTGAAGTAACCGGGGAAACGCCCCGTCATTAAACTCACCCGGGATGGAGAACAAACTGGGTTGGGAGAATAGGCACGGGTAAAGCGAATACCATTGTCTGCGATATAGTCCATGCCGGGTGTTTTCAACCATTTGTTGCCAGCACTGCTCATCATAGAAGCGCTGAGTTGATCCACATAAATATAAATAATATTTGGCCTTTCGGTAGTATTTTTCGATTGCCCAGTACAACCAATGAATGAAATAAAGAAAATTATATATAGTATCGTTTTAAAATTCATATCAGTTATTTTTTAAATTTAATAGTTTGTTAAAGATATCATTCTGGTTAAACACTGGTTTTTGAGCAGTTAGATCGAGATAGGTCCTCATTTTTTATTCCATATAAAACAGCTCTTGCAGCGGTATGGTAACGGGTGAGTTATCCGGGTTTGTTTTCATGATATCCCCCATAAACTTCCACCATTTTTGCACAATTTCCATTTGCCCCAAATCCTGAGAACTACCGTCGCCACTCACTTTTTGAAAAGCGAATAAGGTATTAGTTTCTTCATCTAGAAAAATAGAATATTCGCTCACGCCCGCATCTTTGAGTAATTGTTTCAACTCTGGCCAAATTTCATCGTGCCGTTTTTTGTATTCTTCTTTTTGACCTTCTTTGAGGTGCATTTTAAAAGCGAGTCTTTGCATCGTAATTATAGTAGAGTTTATATATTAACAGGCAGTGTATTTGAATTCAAATACTCCCTTAGTTTTAAAAGTTTACTAATTTTTTTTCTTGCCAATTTTATCTTTGAAATAGGAATTGACATCATATGAGGAAAACTCTGATAAAGGTGCCCAACTTTTTGGAATAAATGCCTTCATCTTGTTGATCTCATCTTGTTGACTTTTTTCACCTGCCAGATTCTTCCATTCATTCGGATCTTTTTTCATATCATAAAATTCCATAGAGCCGTCTTCATATTGCATGAGTCGATAACGATCATTTCTAACCGCAACATTTCCCACTCCATAGAACGATAATGATGGATAGGTCGCTTTTACATCTGCATTTTTTAGAAAAGGGGTCAGCGAACGTCCCTCGGCCATTTTGTACTCAGGGAGTTGACATAAATCTGTGAGTGTTGGATATATATCGAGCAATTGAACAGGTGCATCGCAGCTTTGGTCCTTTTCTCCATTTATCGTTTTAAAAATAAGAAGGGTGCGGGTATCCCGTTCCCATAAGGCTTGTTTTGCAAATCGGTTTTTCTCACCCAAGTGATAGCCATGATCTGCCCAAAGCACCACAATGGTGTTGTTGGCATATTCGGAGTTTTCCAGCGCATCAAGCACTTTACCTAATTGTGCGTCTACAAAGGTAATACATGCCAGATAGGCTCTCACAACCTCTTTCCACTGATTTGTTTTTATCAATTCTTCGGTCGTTGGCATCATAGGCACTTCTGACACACGTTGCCCCATAGGTGGTATGTCGTCGAAATCATTGGGGTTATATGGAGGGGTTTGAATCTGATCCAAAGGATACATATCAAACCACTTTTGTGGTGCGTACCAAGGGACATGGGGTCGTACAAAACCCACAGCCATAAAAAAGGGCTTATCATGTTTTTGTTGCAGTTTATTTACAGCCCATTTGGCACTTTGAAAATCAGTCATTAAGCTGTCCTGCTCGGGATAGGCGGCCCAATCGGTTTGTGTTGAACCTGTTTTTCCTTCAATTTTTGATGGATCATAATTAAATCGCTCTTTGGGTTTGGGTCCCATCCAAGCAAATTTACCACCATACTCATCAAATGTTTTTGCAGCATCTCCATTGTGATAAATTTTCCCTACAGCCATTGTTTTATACCCAAACTGTTCGAAATAATCTGGCATAAAAACCGCCTGCTCTGTGGCTTTATTCGACTTTACAATGTCTTTGTCTTTCAATTGTAGGTAATTTCCGCTGGTAGATGGGTACAGACCCGTCATGATACTGGCTCGTGAGGGACCGCATATAGGTGCCTGACAATGAGCATTGGTAAAAAGTGTCCCGGCCTTGGCGAGTTTATCAATATTTGGGGTATGTGCTCTCACCGTGCCGCCCATACAATTCACAAAGTCATTTAAATCGTCGATGGCAATGAACAACACATTCGGGTTATTTTGAGCATGTGTAATCACTGAAAGGAGCAGCAAAAGGATGGTAAAATGTTTTTTCATTAGTATCTTTTTTGTCTATACAATACTTAGGGTTATGATTACTTTGTCGGATTTTCTCCAGTGAAAATTTGCAATGATGGGGACTGCTTCAACTCCCGGAACATGATTAAAGGTTCTCCCTTTTTTTGTTGGTTTAATCATTAATGGGACATTTGATTCAAGAATAACTGTCCCTCCCGGTTTTTTGATTTCAATCCGTTGCGGAGAAGTTTGTTTAACCGTTTCACCAGTTTGAGAAACAAGCGGTACAACAAGTGCAGTCTGCCCTTTCGCATCGTTTCCTGTCCCCGGTTTGGCTATAATTTTAATCTTTTCTTTACTGAACTCATATGTAAGGTTGAAACTGGAGTCATCATCCCTCAATTTCTGGCGGTTTTCATTCTGTATTAGCGTTTCAATTTCAAAGCGAATTACATCATCAGCATTAGAATAAGTAACATCTGCCTCTAAATCATATAAATTCGTGTACCAGTCGTTATTTTTATCAAACACCTCCACTCTTGGGGTTAGGGCAAACTCTTCTTCTGGGTTCAGTTGTTGATTATTAGCCTCAACAAGCATGTACCGAGCCATGCTTGCGGTAAAAAGCAAACCTACTTTGTCGTGGTAAAGCACCGAAAGTGCCCCGCCTGTCGCCTGCTGAATCGGTTCGTTTTTTCGGTAGAGTACATCATAACTAGTAATGGTACCGCTCCAGTGCCCTTGTGATACCAACCATGTTGAAATTTCGGGAAACTCTTTTACGCCATAGGCCGTTTCACGAGGAAGGTGGGCATGTTTATTAATTTCAGGAAGTTTTGACCCTGCATCCATTAGCGCAGCCAAGGACTTTGCATGGGCAAATGTATGGTGAATACACGGTTTTACACCATGGGAAACGTAATGCGGTCCACCATGCAGCAAGCCATCGGCGGTACATTGTTTTAATAATTCAGTGCTTTTGTAGGCTACTTTCCCAAAAACAGGGTTCCGATCAGCCATCATACCAAAAGCCATCTGGCAACCGTCGGCGGTACGGCTGCCCCAGTAACTCCATTTGCTCTGGCGTGTGCCCCAACTGTTGTCCCATGCGCCATCGGGTAACATAAATTCGGCATGGCCTGTCAGTGATTTTGTTAAGATTGCAAGTAGTTCTTCGTCATTTTCGGCCAAGGCATATAAAACCACCCCGTTGAGCGACTCCTCCACATTGTAGCCTAAATCGACTCCATAAAGTCCTCTTTTACTTTTCCCGTTAATCGGTTTGAGTTCACCATAAATCAATTTATTAGGTTCTGTGAAATAATTTTTACTTTGTTTTGCCAACTCCCAGCTGCGCTCTATATATGCCTGTACACCAAGTATTTTCCCTAACAAATTAAGCGCATAAACAGCTGTAAACCCGTAATTAACATTAGAATACGTCATTGAAAAATTATCATAAATGAATTTTGTAGCCTTTTCAAGTCGTTGAATCCATTTATTTCGGAGATTTTTTTCCAGTATATGGCCATGATGATGGAGTGCCTCGCCTAGGGCAATTGCTCCAAAAACAGTAATTCCACGCCATGATTTAGGATTTGGAATTACAGTCCAACTACCATCAACTTGAGAAACGTTGTTTTCTGCCCAGTTCATCACCAAGATTGCTGCTTCGAGATATTTTTTGTTCCCGGTTGTATCAGCCATGTACATAAACGGATAAACGGCATCCATACAACGTCCATGAATAAAACTACATGAAGGGCATCCCAAAGCCCCGTGTTTTTCTAGGTTTTTAGGGTTTATTATCTGTTGTTTCAGCATACCATCACACCAATCAGTAAGTAAACTACTTGTTAATTCATAAAACTGGTCAGGATTGCTTTCAAGCGATGAACATCCACTTAAATAACTATAAAACGGGTTGCTCATTAATAAAACTCCAAGTGATGTATTTCTAATAAAAACTCTTCTTTCCATAGTTTATGTTAAGATCTTAGTACTCTTCAAGCTGATCCGCTTCAACTTTCAATCGTTTAATGGGTCCATTATCTCCTATAAGATACATCTTTTTAAAATCGCCTTTATGCTTTTCGGATACAATTACCCGGGCATTGGGGTGCGCATTTCTTAAAATAGCGCTGGTGGTCATACCGTTTTTTTCACCATTATACAAAACTTCGCCTTTTTTAAAATTCTTGCCGCCATCAATTGTATTCCACCAGGTCAATTCTGAATTACCATCTTTCTTACCGGCAAGCAGTAAACGTGCTTCGTCTGGAGATGAAACTAATATATCGCCTGTCGCTACTGGTAAATCGGTGCTTTCTGCAGTAAACCATTTTTCACCTGTCCAACGATAATAGTTTACCTGCTTGGGACCTCCATGTCTAAGTCCCAAATGTTCGCCCATATAAAAGATAATATGCGGATTCCCTTCATCGTCTGCACGAACAGTTCCACGGACAGTCCACAAATCTTTTGTATTCGCTACTAAGGTTTTTTTATCAGCAAGTTCTTTGGTAACTGGTGTTGTGAGTTTTTCCCCCTTTACATTACTCCATTCCTTGTTATCTGTATCCATTTCCATATAATAGGAATTATGGCGCTCGCCATCGTGGATTGGCTCTTTACAAACATGATAATTATAAGTCACAATGATATCGTTCCCCTGACCCTTAGTAAACCATGCATACCAAGCGTCATGAATGTCAGGTTGCTCCTTTGTGCCTGTAGTTGGTTTCGTTTTTAAAACGGATACCGGAGGTGCAAATGTTCGTCCATTGTCTGTAGACTTCTGATAGACCCAATTGCTACGATGGGCACCATGACGATAAAAGTAATAGATGTCTCCATTATCCATTTTTACAAACTGGCTGTAGGTACCGAACGGTGAAATGTTGTCAAGTACTTCCCAACTAGATATATCTTGTGGATTTTTAGTGACCACATGAATTTGACGACCACCATGCGTATTACCCAAAGTGTTTACTCCGTGCTCGGGCAGTCCTCCGTGACCACCAAAAATAAGATGAATATAACCCAGATCGTCAATCATCATCGCTGGTTTACCATGATTATCAATCTTCTTGCCTGGTGTCTTTCCAAGGGTGCTTATACCTGCTTTAAATGGTCCCAACCACTCACCTGTTACATGTCTATAAGCAGCCACATAAGGATCTTCAAGAGGACCTTGATAAGAGACATAGGTAACGCCCTTATAATATTCTCCCGCCGGATGTTGCATCGTTTTCACGGTATTACTTAGGCCATTGTCGGTAAAATAATCAACTACTCCCTGATCTTGCATGGGTTGTCCGTTAACAAACCAGGCGTTACATAGGATTAACAATATTGTGTGAATTTTTATTTTATCCATTTTTCTCTTTTGGTAATCTCTCTTTCTGTTTTATACTACTCCAAATTCTCAGTGGTAACCGAAGCCTTTTCATTCATATCGGTCTTATAGGGAGCAACCTCCCGGATTTCGTGCAATAACCTTGTCCATTCATTATCCATTTCATGTAACTTTTCAGGGTTACTAGTAGCTAGATCGTTAGATTCAGTACGATCTTCTGCCAGATTATACAGTTCCCATGGTTGATTGTTTGCTGCGACAAGTTTCCAATTGCCTTGTCTGATCGCTCGATTTCCCTCGTGGTAATACCAAATAGGTTCTTGCCGATCAACATCCTTGGCAAAAGCAGCGGTTAAGGATTGACCTGGAAAGTCAACCTGAAACGAACTATCATCAGAGATCCCGGCCATATCCAATATAGTAGGTACCACATCGATAATATGACCATAGGAATGTCTCAACACCACTTTTTCTGCGATTCCCTTGGGCCAATGAGCAATTAGGGGTGTACAACTTCCTCCTTCATGTACCCATGTTTTATGTTTTCTAAATGGTGTATTACTCGCTGTTGACCAACCAGGTCCGAGGCATAGGTGAGATGCTGCGGAACCGGGAACAGCATTGGGGTCATGCCCGTCATCACGAACCATAATTTCTGCACTGGCACCATTATCAGAAAGGAATAAAATAAGCGTGTTTTCTAGTTCACCCATTGCTTTCAATTGACCTACAATTCGCCCAATCTCTTTATCAACACGCTCAATCATGGCAGCATGAATGGTCATTTTAACTTGTTGAAATTTTTTCTGTTCTTCAGTAAGGCTTTCCCATGATACCGGTCTGTTTACTTCGCCATCTCCCAATATTTCATATGCATCAGCGAAATGATATGGAGGGCCAACCTCTGGCTCTACTTCAGATAGTTCTCCGCTGGCAATTCCTAACTCTTTAATTTTCTCCCATCGCTTTTCTCTGATCTTGTCCCAACCTTAGCATAACGATCACCAACGGCTTCAATATCTTCAGGTAATGCGTGTAATGGAAAATGTGGTGCCGTAAAAGCTACGTAGGAAAAGAATGGGGTATCCGCGTAATTTTCGGAATGTTCTTTCAGGTGATCAATCGCTTTTTCTGCGGTTGCAATGGTGGCATAATACCCGCTTCCTCTTTCAATAGCGGGAATGGGTTTGTCATCAACATACAACTTTTGTGGGCTAAAAAAACGAGCTTGGTCTCCCAACAAATATGAACGGTCAAAGCCACTTGTAATAGGTCTTCCATCGATATGCCATTTACCAGAATGGTAGGAGCGATACCCTGCTTTTTTTAGATGTTTTGGAACCAGCGATGCCCATTCTGGACGATCAGCGAAGGCTCCTCCTTTGATGCCCGGGGCATTGTCTCTTCCTATCTGTTGCGGATAATAGCCTGTTAAGAGTGATGCACGAGAAGCCCAACAACGGGCAGCATTATTAAAGTTTGAGAAACGAAGTCCGTTCGAAGCCAATTTGTCCAGATGTGGTGTTTTAATTTCTCCTCCGTAACTTCCTATATCTGAATACCCCATGTCATCAACCATGATCAACATTACGTTGGGCTGTTTCGTTTTAATCTCTTCTTTATTACATTGAACAAAAAACAATACCGATAGTAATGTTACGCTACTTATTTTTATAAGATTTCTCATATGTCTTTTTGTATAAATTTAATACCCTAAAAGTGTGATCCACTTATTTAATTGTTGTTTTTTTTAAGTTTTAGGATTTCGCTTCCGGCTAATAAAAAAGCCCCAGTACCATAATTTTGCCAACTTTCGGAAGTTGCTGGCTGAGGATCTGCACCAATATTTTGAACCCATCCTACCATTCCGTCGTTCTTTTGACATCCTCTGAGTCCCTTCCAAGCTTTTCTTACAGCGGGTTCATAAGTTTCACTGTCAAGCAAATCATTGTTAATACCCCAGGTTAATGCAAAAGTATAAAAACCACTACCACTCACTTCTCCGTGATCAAAGGATTCTGGACTCAATAAACTAGTTCTCCAAAGACCATCTTCTGGTTGTATCTCTAACAATCTATTTGCCATCGTTTTAAATAACTCTTCGTAAAACGATCGGTGTTTATAATCCTGTGGCATATGTTCCAATACCAATGCCAAACCACCAATTACCCAGCCGTTACCTCTCGACCAAAATATTTTTTCCCCATTGGGTTCTTTAATATCGGTACTGTCGCCTGTCCAAACAAAGCGGGTATCTCTTGCAAAAAGTTTTTCTTCCTGATCGAACAGTAAATCATAAGTCTGCATATAATATTTATGCATTTGATCAAGGTACGTTTGGTCATTTTTTTCTTTGGCGTACATAGCCAATACTGGAGGGGTCATGAACAAAGCGTCGCACCACCACCAAAGCATAACTTGTTGATGATAAAAAGTTTCTTCAAAACCTTCCAATGGTTTCCCTTCTCTCCAATCAGATGGTTTGAATAAATGCTGCTGAATAATGGTATCTGTGGGCCTTAAATCGACTCCATCAACACCTAAAGTTTTCAAATACAAATAGGATGAAGTTATAGCCAGATCATCTGCGTGAAAATACCGTTCCCATGGTTTCCATTCATTCCGTATAGCCATTTGTGTAAGTGCATTCAAATATTTAGTATCTTTTGTAGATTGATGCGCCTTTGATACACCTGTATAATAAGCCCCATTTGTCCAATCGGTCGGTCCTTTTGCAAAAACCGGATTTGCTTCCTGCCAATTAAGAGCCATCACCATGGCTTCTTGGTCTGTCCAAATTTGTTTGGCAGGATTGCAGGCAAACAAACATCAGAAGCAATAAGGTTGTAATTTTTAAAGAAATCTTCATTGTAATACTGTTCAAGACATCGATAAGAATGGAGTGTAAAAAACTACACCCCATTCCAATTTTTAAAACTAACTAAACTATTTTCAATTACATGGACTAGCGATATCCATTATTTGTAGGATCAGATTCCAACAATGCAGGGTTTAATTGCAATTGTGATAATGGAATTGGTAATAACACATGGTGTGGTCGTATATTTTCATTCGCTGGCCATTGACGAAATTCTGCATTTTGAACCACATCTAACAAAATTCCCCATCGAATTAAATCGTACCTTCTTTGTGCTTCTCCAGCTAACTCCCATTTGCGCTCATCATAAATAGCTTGTCTAAACTCTTCTTGAGAAAGCCCTGTAAGTTCCCATTCAGCTTGAGTTGCATAGGCTCGTTCTCTTATTTGATGAATGTACTGATATGCGTTTCCTGGACCATTCAGTTCGTTTTCACACTCAGCAGCCATTAAAACCACATCTGCCAAACGAAATACCAATCTATTATCTGCGTGATTAAAACGTGGTGATGTGGCAAGATCTAAGTTCATGAACTTTGGCATGTATGGAAAATTCAACTCGAATCCCAAATAGTTTTGCATAACATTTAGCGGTCTTCTCAAATCATTTAAAGGAAATTTTTCTGCAAAATCTTTTGATGCAATTTCTATACCTGTTCCATTAAAAGCTTCGCCTCTCGCCGTAAGAGCATCTCTTAACGCACCTCTTTCAGCTGTGTTTTTTGGTTCATCTCTTAAACGCGGATTAAACATACTTGGTCTCCACATTCCGTTCCCAAAAGCGGCGCGTAAAGTACCATCCGCATTAACCCCACCTTCTTCAAACTGGCCTCTGATATCTTTAGCAAAATCCAAAGACCAAATAATTTCTGCATTGTACTCATTAGCAAGGTCGAAGACATCGGCATAGTTTGGTAAAATTTCATATCCAGATTGTCCTATAATCTCCTCACACTTGGCTAAAGCTGGGCCCCATTGTTGTTGCTGCATGTAAACTTTTGCCATAACCACGGCTGCTGCCCATTTTGACGCTCTACCTCTTTGATCATCAGATATCTCAGAATCACTAAGCATATTAGCATATGCAAATTCTAAATCTGTCATAACACTAGCAATTATAGTTGCCTTATCAGTTCTTCCTAATGCAGCAATCTCTTCAAGAAGAAGGGCTTCTGTATAAAAAGGAGCGTCTCCCCATAGGTTCGTAATATGCCAATAGCACAAAGCCCGTATAAATCTTACCTCTGCAATAATCTCTGTTTGAGCATCTTGATTGATAGCCTCATTACCCGTTACTTCTTGAATGGTGGTATTCACATTGTTTATGACTCTATAAAGATCCTTCCAGGTATCTGCAACGCCCATTTTTTGAACAGATCGATCTGCAATTGCTTCATTCATTGTATAGGCACCGATAGGTTCTACAAAGGTTATAGAACGATTGGGTTCTACAATATCAGCACCATAATCATAATAATGATCAAGCCCTTCTTGTCCGTATATAGAATTGTTCTTCAAAATGGCATATATACCATTAACAGCTTGTCTTGCATCATTCTCTGATGCAAAAAATGTCTCCGGAGAAATAAGCGCTCTCGGGTCTTCTTCTAAAAACTCCTCACAACCAAAGCATGAGAAAATTATAAAGACGTATAAAATTATATTTTTTGTTTTCATCTGTATGTTTTTAAATTGTTTCATTAGTTTGTTAAAAAGTTACATTTAGACCAAGTGTTAAAACTTGTGGATTTGGATATCCTCCATTGGCATAACCTTGTGCAATATTACCTAAACCACTTCTACCAAAATGACTTGTTTCTGGATCTATTAATCTAAAATCTGAGAGTAAAAGCAGATTGGTTCCTGAAAAATAGACTCTCATATCTTTTACGCCATCCCATCCCATTTTTTCAACCGGAAAATTGTATGCCAATTGAGCCGATTTAAGACGAATATAGGATCCATCTTCAACATACTCCGAGTTACTGGGTGTATCTGTTACATTAAATGATCCTGCTCTAAGAATATCAGAAGTTTCATTCGTCCCTTCCTTCCAGCGATCAGCGATACCTCCAAATTTTGTGTTTTCTCCTCTATTGAAATAATGATTACGCATTCTTAAGTTATACATTTCATTACCAGTCGTCCCTTGAAAATAAAATGAGAGATCCCAATTTTTATACGAGAAAGAATTTTCAAACCCAAATGTCAAATCTGGAGTAGGATCTCCTAAAATAACATTATCTTCAATTGAGATAATACCATCTCCATTTAAATCCTCATATTTTGGACCTCCAACAACTTGGGGATCCGTTAAACCAGATGCATCAATTTCTTCTTGAGTCTTCCATGTTCCCAAATATCTTACTCCTGTAAAAACAGGAACCGGCTGTCCCAAAATAAGTTGAGTATTACCAGAACCTAAAATTTGATCTACGGTAAGATCAATTTTATCTACCCCACCAAGATCTATAACTTTGTTCTTGTTAGCGGACAATGTGAGTGTCGTCTTCCAATTAAAGTTATCATTTCTAATGTTTGTAGAATTTACAAGAAATTCCCATCCTTTATTTTCTAATGATCCAACATTCTGCAATTGGCTAAAAAAACCAGTCTGGCTCGGGATCGTAACATCTAACAATAAATCATCTGTTTGCTTTTGATAATAATTTATTTCAGTAAAGAGTCTACCCCCAAAAAATGATGCTTCTAAAGCGATATCCAATGATGTTGTAGTTTCCCATTTTAAATTAGGATTTGATGGTCTACCAAGTGCTACACCAGGGTTTTGAACCCCATTAAGTGTGGTGTTTGCCTCAACAAGAACCCCTAAAGCTCTGTAAGGTTCTATGGCTTGATTACCAGATTTACCATAACTCGCTCTTAATTTTAAATCTTGGAAAATAGTTTGGTTTTCCATAAAAGATTCTTCTGAAACCTTCCATGCTCCAGCAATAGATGGGTAAAACTCATATTTATTTCCTTCTGCAAAAACAGAACTACCATCTGTTCTTCCTACCAATGTTAAAAGGTATTTATCTTTATAGGTATAATTTAACCTTCCGAAAAAAGAGGCTATCTGAAATCCTGAGTAATCACTACTAATTACACTTCTAGTGGGATCGGAAAAACCTAAGTTGTTAAACCCTGTAGCATCACTGGTAATACCAAATGCTTCTGAAAAAACCGATTCAGTTGAAACTTGTTGAAATGAAGCTCCTCCAAGTGCCGTAACAGAATGATTTTCACCAAAATCAGATTGATATTGCACCGTGTTTTCATTATTCCAACCACTACTAGCAGTCGTGAGAACACTTGCTCTACCAAGATCTCCTACTACAAGTAAATTTGGACTTTGACTAGATATAAATATATTTCGTTTTGTATTCTCAAACTCTGGACTAAATGTTGAACGAATCACCCACTTTGGAGCTGGACTATACTCTAAATAAACTGTTGCCAATAAATTATTAGTAAAAGTCTCATTCGTATTAAGCGCTGCATTTGCTATAGGATTTGACCATGGTCCACCAACAACTTCGTTAAACCCATTATAAGAGCCATCATCGTTGTATATTGGTTGTGTACGAAGTGTCGAAAACCCATTACTAACACCAGTACCTGCAACACCATTGTCTGTCTCAATTCTAGAATAATTTAATCGAGCTCCTGTTTTTAACTTATCACTTAACTTTATATCTATATTGGATCTGAAAATATATTTTTCTATTCCAGAACTAATAACAATACCTTCTTGTTTGAAATAATTCAAAGAATTATAATAACTAACATTATCCGTTGCTCCAGCTACAGATACATCTGCATTATAAATTGGTGCGTTATTCATTGTTAAATCAAAAAAGTCGTTGTCAGGATAAGTAGATGGATCATTTGGAAATGGAGCGGCCGCTCCAGCAAATATAGAACTCTCATTTGTGAAATCTATTTGCTCCTCTTGGGTAAGCATGTGCGGAGTTTCAGGCACAATCTGTGAACTTGTATACAAGTTAACACTCACTTCTGGTTTTGCCGATCGAATGTTCTTACCACTTTTTGTAGATACCAAAACGACACCATTTGCACCTCTAGAACCATAAATAGCAATAGAAGAAGCATCCTTTAAAACCTCAATTGACTTAATGTCGTTGGGGTTAATGTTATTTAAATTGAAATTAGATCCTACTACAATACCATCAATAACCCAAAGAGGTTCATTGCTTCCAGTAATAGAATTTCCACCTCTTACTCTAATTACTGTACCTGCACCTGGTGCACCACTCACTTGTACTACATTCACACCTGGAGCTCTACCTTGTAGTGCTTGATCAACCCTAGCGACAGGTACAGCCGTAATATCTTCTGCACTTACCGAAGAAACAGATCCTGTTAAATCAGATTTTCGTTGGGTTCCATAACCAATAATAACTACTTCATCAAGTTTGTTACCTTGTTCTAAAGTTACATTGATTTCGCTTTGATTACCAACCAATACTTCTTTTGTTACATAACCAACGTATGAGAATACCAGTGTACTCTCTGCACCTACTTTAATGATGTAATTACCATCAAAGTCTGTACTTGTTCCCTGTGAACTGCCCTTCACTAATACCGTTGCTCCTGGTAATGGTATACCGTCTGCAATTACGGTACCTGAAACTGACTGAGCATTCGACATTACCATACAAGATAATATCAAAATAAAACTCAACCCTATTTTTCGAAAACTAGGGAAAATTTCAATTATTGAATTTGATTTCATAAATAGTTTAGTTTATTATTATTATTATGATTGCAATGTACATGCTATGCTATTATATAGTATCCTGTAGTATCCTGTGGACGGTTACGTTATTTTTTAAAAGCACGTATAATGTAGGTAATAACTGTTAGAAACATATAGATTGAATGACCTTTTAGAAAATAATAATATTAATATTATATGCTCTGTACCCTACATTTATTAAAATTGACAGCACAGAAAAAAGTGCAGGAAAAATAATTATCATAGCTTTTATAAGAACCTGACAAATAAAAAAATACTGAAAATGGCTTTGAGCTTGAACTTTACCGCTAGGAGGCCCAAAACCGCAAGGATTGTTCCTAAGAAGTCTGTCATTAATCTAAAAATAATCGTATTATAGAACGCAATTAAAACCTAAAACGATTAAAAACTTAAGCCAAAACGATACTATCCAAAAAGAAAATCAACTAAAAATTGTTTTTTAGACGACCTCTTTAACTTAGCTCTTTATTTACAAGAGATTAAACGAATTCTATTAACTATTTTTGACCAATAAACCTAAATGATAATATCTTGGTTGTGTTTATAATAAGTTGCAGAAACCGCTAAAAAACAGTAATTTTTTTTATTACAAAATTGAGTAAATAAAAAAGTTACTAATACTATTTGATTAGCGACTTTTTATAAATAGTTTCTTAAAAAAAATGATACTATCTGGGTGTCACATTTTAATTCATTTTTAAAACTTCGCTTCCAGCTAATAATTAAACACCTGTACCAAAATTTTGCCAACTATCTTTGTTTGCTGGCTCTGGGAATGCTCCAATATTTTGTACCCATCCAATCATACCATCTTCTTATTGACATTTAGCTAAGGCATTCCAAGCTTTTTTTACTACTGGTATATATTTATTATCAAGTAAACCATTGTTTATTACCAAGCAAGGGCAAACGTATGAAAACCACTACCACTCACCTCACCATGGTCATAAGATTCTGGACTAAGTAAACTGGTTCTCCATAATCCATCTTCAGGTTGAATTTCCAATATTTTGGCAGCCATTTAAGAAACCTCAGGAGTTGTTATAAATATACTATTAGCCCCCAAATTAGCCAATTCAAAATGTACAGGCTTTGTTATAATTAGCAAAAGGACTTTCCATACTACCTTTACGAAAATGCCAAAAATCATTAATAGTTTCTATGTGTCTAATTTGTTGTGCGTAAATAGCAACTCCACAAACAAGGAATAACTAAATAAGTGATTTCTACATTCTCTAATTTTATGCTTTTAAGTTTTATCAATATCTAATTTTTTAATTCGGTTTCAGAAATACTTACCGTTTTACTTGGTATAAATCCAATACGATGTGCTTTAGCAACTAATTTATCTCCTTTTAACATGGTTATTGGTTCTTGATAAATATTCCAAGATTTTGGATCGTTTACACCTTCTTTAATAATTTTATATCCAATTGATGAACCATCAGTTTCACAACTCAGTACAATTTTTGCGTTTTCTGAAGAAATTAGAGGTTCTGAAGTTTTAGGCTGAGAATGATTACCAGACCATAGCTTCTCTATTAATTTTTTTTCTGAAAGATTTGGATTGTCATCTATACTTACTAACCAACTATCCATTTCTAAACTTAGCTCATTTAATTTTTCTTGATAAGCTGAATCTAAAGCTAAGTTATTGAGTTCATCTGGGTCTGTTTCACAATCAAATAATTCTTCTTTGGGTTTATTATTTCTAAACCATTGGCTTTGAATATCATTTAATTTGCCTTCATCGCGCAGTCTTAATAATTCTTGCATTGATGGGATTTTCTCTCTATAGTCTACTGGTAAATAGTACCCTTGTTCTGGCCTGTAATTTCTAATATACTTGTATTTTTTGTCTCTAACAGCTCTAATAACATCGGTAAAGCCATCAAATCTATCGGCAGCAGCATGAATGTATTGACGTTTCTTATCAGCTTTATATTTCCCCATAAACGCTTGTCCTTGCATATAATCTAAAGGTTTTTGCCCTATTAGGGATAACAGCGTGGGTGCAAAGTCTACAAAACTTATAACTTGATTGTCTTTTGTGCCTGCATTCATTTTATTAGGTAAACGAATAATCATAGGCGTTTTTAAACCCGAATCATAGATTAAACGTTTTTCTCTTGGTAAAGGTCCGCCATGGTCACCATAGAAAAAGATAATCGTATTTTCCAATAATCCATCGTCCTCCAACTGCTTTAAAACCGCACCTACTTGTGCATCCATTTCTACAATATTGTTGTATAGTTTCCACATATCTCGTCGTGTCACTTCATTATCTGGAAGGTATGGTGGAATATTAAATTTGGTGTCTTTTGGTAAATGAACAGGCGTTTCTGCTTCAGTCATTCTATCTGATTTCCACTTATAAGTAGTGTCTCCTTCGTGATAATGTCGTGTCTCAATATGTCTAAAGCCATAAGGCTCAAACAAACCTGATTCATGTGTATCGGTAAAATTAAAAACTGAAAAAAATGGTTGATTATCTTTTCTATTACGCCAATGGGCATAGGGGCTACTTTCGTCCCAAGCGGTAACTGGTGCCTTAAATTGATAATCTTCTTTATAATTGTTAGTACAATAAAAACCCTGTAAACGCAGTAACTCACTTAAGATTTTAACATTGGGAGGAGGTACAGCATCATAAGCTGGCAAACCTGTTACATCCATAGAAGAATTTGTTCGCATATGATTTGCGCCAATACTTGATGGATACATGCCCGTTGCAATAGCTGCTCGACTTGGAGCACACACACCAGAAGTTGAGTATAGGTTTGGATAAACAATACCTTCTTCTGCCAATCGTGTTAAATTAGGTGTAGCAACAGTGGAGTCTCCAAAAGGTGGAATATATGCTCCCATATCTTCGGTTACAAGCCATAAAATATTTGGGCGTTCTGGAAGCTTTATTTCGTAAACTACAATAGATTTGTCTTTCGCTTGATTGTTTCTGTTTTTACAACTCCCTAAGCATAGACAAACAAAACATATTATTTTTAAGAATCTCATTGATGATGATTTGAACTTCTCTAAATTTAATTAGTGAATAAGGTTATGAAATTCTATTTACTCTTTTAGTTTCAAAATCTCACTACCAGCCAACAAAAATGCTCCTGTACCAAAGTTTTGCCAGCTATCTTTATTTGCAGGTTCTGGAAATGCTCCAATATTTTGTACCCATCCAATCATACCATCTTCTTGTTGACATTTAGCTAAGGAATTCCAAGCTTTTTTAACTGCTGGAGCATATTCAGATTTTCCTAATAATCCGTTATTCACTCCCCAAGCTAATGCGAATGTATAAAAACCGCTTCCACTAACTTCGCCATGATCATAAGTTTCAGGACATAGCAAACTCGTTCTCCACAAACCATCTTCAGGTTGTAATTCTAATAATTTGGATGCCATTTCTTTGTATAGGTTTTCGTAGAAAGCACGGTGTTTATAATCTTTTGGCATATCATCTAAAACTAATGCCAAACCAGCTATTACCCAGCCATTACCCCGAGACCAGAATATTTTTTTTCCGTTAGGTTCTTTTTCATCCGTTTCAGATCCCGTCCATACAAATCTTAAATCTCTAGCAAACAATTGCTCTTCTTGATCATATAATTGATTATACGTTTGCATATAATACGTATGCATATCATCTAGGTACTTTGGTTGGTTGGTTTGTTTAGCATATAAATTTATCACTGGAGGCGCCATAAATAAGGCATCACACCACCACCATAAAATATTTTTAACCTTGTCTTTATCTGTACCATCTTTCCATTTGTTTGGTTCATATAAATGGGCATTTAGAAAACCCTCGGTAGGTTTTAAATCCACAAAATTTTCCCTACCTAAGTTCATTTCTATATATAAATAACTATATGAAATTGCTACATCATCGGCATGATAAAAACGATCAAAGGTTTGCCAATTATTGTGATAACCTTGATTTTTTAAAGCCGCTTTATAAACTTGGTCTTTGGTAGTTCGATGTGCTCTAGCTACACCTGTGTAGTATGCGCCAGCCGTCCAATCTGTTGGAGCAATTGCAAAAATAGGATGTGCTTCTTGCCATTCTAGAGCTTCAATCATTGAGGCTTTGATTTCCGATTTATCTAAGGGTTGTTGTGCTACTGTTTTTTGCGAAATAGAACAATTAAAAAGTGTTATAAGAGCCAAAAGTTTTAATACTGATTTATTCATTTTTTTTATTTTTTTAGTTTGAATGTTGTTTCTAAATATTTTTGAGATGATGTACCTAACATTACAGTATAATTTCCCGCTTCTAAAATTTTTTCCATCTTAAGACCAGTAAATTCTAAAATTTTTGCCGTGATTTTAAATGTTACTGTTTTACTTTCTCCAGGGTTTAATTCTATTTTATCAAATGCTTTTAATTCTTTATCAGGACGGGTAACCGAACCTATTTCATCTTTAATGTACATTTGCACAACTTCTTTTGCTTTAACTGCTCCGCTATTAGTAACGGTTACACTAACCTCTAACTCTGTATCAGGTCTGATTTCTGAATTAGAAATTTTAATATCAGAATATTCAAAAGTCCCATAACTTAATCCATGTCCAAAAGGATAAATTGGCCCATCTTCCAAAAACAAATAGCCTTTTTTATAATTAATCTTTTTCATGCTATAATGAAATGGCATTTGACCTATAGACCTGGGCACCGTAACAGGTAATTTACCTGAAGGAGACACCTCTCCAAAAATTATTCTAGCGGTTGATTCATCTCCAAACTCACTTAAATCCCAAGTGTCTAAAATAGCATCTGCTTTTTCTGAAATGGTATTAATGGATAATGTTCTTCTATGTTTTAATACCACTATTACTGGTTTCCCTAAGGCTTTGATTTTTTCTAACAATTCGTCTTGTGGCCCAACTGGTTCGATAGTTGCTCTATCTCCTAAGGCATTATTAAAATATGCTTCTTTAGACGTATGTTCATCGCCACCTAAAAATAAAATAGACAGGTCTGAACCTTTGGCAATAGCCACCATTCTAGCAATCGCTTCTGGGTCTTTTTCTAATAAGTTTGGTACGCCCTTTTTCTGGTCAGTAAGATTAAAACCTTTCTCATCAACATATATTATATTCGAACCTGATACCGATTCAAACATAGCTTTAGTATTTTCTTTCAGAAGCGGTCCTAATAGTGCTATTTTAGTAGATTTACTTTTATTTAAAGGCAAGGTGTTCTTTTCATTTTTTAATAAGATGATTGATTCTAAATCGGCTTCTTTTGCTAATTCTAAAGAAGACTCTGTTCTTACACCTTTCTTTACTTCCTCTATCTCGACATATGGATTATCAAATAAACCTAAAATAAACTTTGTTCTTAGAACACATCTTACAGATCTATCAATTAGTTTCTCTAAATCTGGGTTTTTCTTTACCATTTCTGGAAGGTATGCATAGGAATCCTCAGCATATAAATCAATATCAATCCCTGCTTCTAAGCCCATTTGAGCTGCAGCTTCAGGAGATTCTGCTACATTCATAAAATAAAATAAACGTGCAATATCATTAGAATCTGAAACCACGTAACCATCAAAACCCCATTGATCACGAAGTACTCCTGTTAATAATTCTGGATTACCATGACTTGCAATACCATTTAAATCACCATGAGAAGCCATAATACCTAGTGTTCTTGCTTCTTTTACAGCAGCTTCAAAAGGTGGATATATTTCGTCAATCAACGTTCTTTCAGAAATCTCGATAGCTGCAAAGTTAGAACCACCTAAAACTTGTCCGTATCCTGCAAAATGTTTTGCAACTGCACCGATATGAGTGCCATTTCCTAGACCTTCATAATCACCTTGAACACCTTTTATAGCATTTGTTACCATTTGCGTTGTTAAATAAGTGTCTTCTCCAAAAGCTTCACTCATACGTCCAAAACGTGGGTCGCGAACAATATCAGCTTCAGGTGAGTGGCACATGTGCATACCTCTTAATCTTGCTTCTCTACCTACAATATCCCATTGTCTTTTAACCAATTCTGGATTAAATGACGCTGCCGAGGCAATTGGTCGTCCAAATTTTGTACAGCCTTCTGCATCTACCCCGTTGTATGATTCTGTAACAAACAACGCTGGTATGCCCCAACGACTGTCTTCGATAATGTATTTCTGAAGCTCATTATTCAGTTTTGCAGCAGAAACAGCATCAATATGTTCCGCAGGGTTTTTTATGCCTGCAATACCTGTTTTTAATTTTTTAATAACCTTATCGGAAAGTTTTAATTTTCCGTTTTCGTCATGATTTACACCTATGTTAGCATGAAAAATACGCATTTGAGCTACCTTTTCTTCTAAAGACATTAAAGGCAATAAAGCCTCAACTCGTTCATCAATAGATAATGAGGAATCTTTATAATCTATTGAAGTTGAAGAGGTTTCTTGGCATGAGTAAAATATAGCACTTAAAATGATTAAAGATAAGATTAATAGTTTTTTCATTATTTAGTTATATTTAATTTTGGCTATTTTGAGAATTAAAAATGAATTATTTTTTAAAGATATAATAAGGCTTAATTATGTTTATCCTGTAGTGTATAGGGTATTAGTGTTTTCTACTTAAATTAATTCTAATGTAACATAATACGTTATTTAAATTTTTGTAACAAAACATAGATTGAATTAAAGAAAATAGTTTTGGTTTTAATTAAAAACCAAAACTATTTTAAACCAATTTGTTTATGATTTATTCAGGTTTTTCGGCAAAAAGCATAAATCTAATTAGTGATTTTCTGTTGATTATTGATATATCATCATTTTATCCACATTTACTTAAATCTAAATCTGTTTATTTTTAAATTGGCTATTGCCGAATTTTTAAAAACTAAACATATTGTTTGTTCGTTTTGTAACTCTTCAGTATTAAAGCTTATTTTTTGAAACGCTTCAGTGTTATTAGCTGGAAACATACATGTCGTCAAAAGTTTCCCGTTTGCAGAACCTTCCCTAACTTCTATCTGGGTATCTGTTTTAGATAAAAACTCAAATTCTATGGTACTTTTTGATTTTAAATTCTGAATGTTTGGATAGGTTACAAAACAATTAGTTTCCTTTGGGCTTATCGAAAAACCACCCATGACGTTTTCTAATTTTAAAACATTTTCAGCCTTAAAATAATCTTCAGCTTCAATATAACCATTATTAGCATCATACTGCCCCACACCAATACCATCAACACGTATCAATGCCATTTCACCATTTTCTTTATAATGCACATAACTTATAAAAGCATCTCTAAAATAACGATTTCCTGTTTGACTAATATCACAATACACAAAATACCATTGGTTGTGCCATTCGAAAAAACTACCGTGGCGTCCTTGTAAAAAACCGTTTGGCCATGTTGGACTGTTATAACTTTTAGCAAAACTGCTCTCCTTAATAATAGTATCTACATAATCATAAGGCCCGTATAAATTATCAGATATCGCGTAGAAACATCCCCAAGACAAATAATATTTACCATTATATTTATGAACAAAAGGCTTATCATCTGTTGGCATCTCTTTGTTCTTACCATCTCTATTATAAGGACCTCTTGGATTCTTAATAATAAGTTTCCTTGGTTTTTCAGCAAGACTTATCATATCATCATTCAACTTGGCAATGTAATAATCCCAAACTCCAAAAATGATGTAATGCTCCCCATTATCCTCAAAAATAGCCATATCGTATTCATGAGTTGGTGTTAAATCTGCCGTTAACAATGGTTTTCCAAGTGGTTCTGTCCATGGACCTACAGGAGAATCACCAACCACAACACCTGATTGTTCATTTCTTTCTGAGAAATACCAGTAATATTTACCATCTTTTTCTCCTACATCAGTAGCCCAACAGCCTTGAAAATCATCACCTATATAAGTGTCTTTTGGGTTTAAAACACTTCGTTTTGTCCAATTCACCAAATCTGGAGACGACCAAATCCACCAATCTTCCATAATAAACTCCTTGTTTTCTATAGATTTATCATGTGACGCATACACGTAAGCTGTATCCTTAAAAATATGAATATGAGGATCATTAAGTCCTTTATTAGGAACTATTGGATTTTGAGCATAACATAGCATTGTCATACAATAAAACAGCATAGTGCTTGTTAGTCTATTCTTCATTACTTTATTAAACATTTTTGTTATTTTATTAAACATTTTTGTCATTTATACTTATTCACAAGTGGGTTTTACTCAATGCTGAACTTTTAACTGTTGATACATTTTTATCTGTTTTAAACACTATAAATTGTTATATGGCATCATGTTTAGAACGTCCTATAATTTCAATATGGTAAGTTCCAGCAGCATCAAATTCGCAAATAAAAGGAATACCGTTATACATGATATGAGCACAAAATAATTTCGCTTCTGGTTCTTTTTTAACCTTACATAACTTAAAACAATTGTTGACGAGTTAAAATCTTGGGTAAATACATATTATTTAATAAAATTGTACTACTATAAATCACTTTTTAATCACTTTTACATAAACCGGTTTATCTAAATTCACTTTTACAAAGTATATCCCGTTAGCTTTATCACTAATATCTAAACTAACTTTACCATTATTTATAGTCTCAGTTTTGGATGCTATTAATTGTCCATGACAATTATAAACCTCCTGTTTAACAATGTCAAAGTACTTAGGGACATTAATTTCAAATGAATTTTCTGTAGGATTTGGATAAGCGATTATGCGTTGTTCTAAATTAGTATTATTATTAGTTGACAACTCATAGTTCAAACTATACTCATAATTACCAGTTGGATTTGTATTTGCATCGTATTTAGTTCCATTAAAATACAAACCATCATCTGCTACTTTGGAATTATCTATTAAGGATGCGGATAATTGCATATCTTTCGCCACAGAAGTACTAATAGCTACTAACGTCAAAACTATTGTGTAAAAAGTCTTCATTTCAATTTTTGCTTTTTTCTATAATACTATTTTTTGAGACCAGAAGGTTTTACTAACACAAATACATCTTAAAACGAATTTATTTTAAGTTGAATGGTATGCTTCCCTGGTGCTAATCGTATAGTTTCATATGCAGAGGGTACTTTTTCTCCATTATGAATTAAATCTTTTCCTGATAAATCATTTAATGAAAACTCCGCCACCATATTTGCTGGTATTTCAATCTCGTAAGTTTGCAATCTAGAGCCATTATAGGTGTAATTTCCCTTTATAGTTCCTAATACCGTAGGTACTTTGATAGCGCTTGATTTTAAACTACTCATCTGTGGCTTAATTGTAGCCACTCCAAATCCAGGTGTTTTTGGTTTTATACCCCATAAACCTCTAGGGATTGCGTTTGCAGGTACGGCACCCCAGGCGTGATTCCAATCTAAATTATTTTTAAATCTTAAGGCCCAAGCTTCTAATGTCATGGTAGAACCTATGCGAATCATATTATACCAGCTTCTTTCTTCTGTACTTGTTAGTAAGTCTAAAGCATAATCGGCCTCTCCAGCATTATATAATCCATCCATCAAGAATTGAGATCCATATACGCTACAAGCCATTCCTCGAGATTTTATAAATTCTACAACAGAATCAAAATGCTCTTCTGGAACCATACCGAATGCCAATGGCATCATATTAGCATGTAAAGACGCATGTTTTGTACCTATACCATCCACATACATTCCTCGTTCTTTATCAAACATGTTTTCATTAAGTGCTTTTTTGACTTTGGCTGCTCTTAATTCAAAATCAAGAACTTCCTGTGTTTTCCCTAGTACTTTTGCAAATTCAGCCATAATTTTCATGTTTTCATAGAAAAACGCATTGATAACGGTACTGTAAGGTTTAAACACATAACCATCGCGCTCACCCTTATTATTTGGGTCTCCCCCCCATCCCGCAGATGGCCAGTCAACAATATCAGTAAGTGGTTTCTTATAGCCTTCCTTGAATCCTAGCTTATACATAAATTCAGCAGTTACTTTTTCCGAAGTGACTAAGCCTTCTTCATTTGATAATTCAAACAGTGTTTTATGCTTTAAATCTTGATAGTATTTTTCTATAAGTTCAGTATTACCTGTGTACATGTAATCCGCATAGAATAATAACGCCACATGCTGTTGCCATTCTGTTGGCCATGTTGGATGTTCCATAAAATATTCTATGGTGCGTCTTGCCATAGCATACTCTCTATCTGTAGTATAATGACTTAATTGATTTAAGTACGCATCTGCTTCATAGGGAATACGCTCTCTATCACCATCTATATACAACCCATTAAAAGTTGTAGCCTTAATAGAATATTTACATAAATCCCATACTTGATTTAAAATATCATTGTCACTTTTAAAATTACTAGCGTCATCATCCCAATAAGTATGGTATGCTAATTGCACAAAATCACTTGCCGTAATGGGCTCTTGATTACCTTCTATTTCAGCATATCTGAATGGCATCAATACAGGAAATCCTTTTGGTAATACAATAGCCTTATTAGGTAATGTATTTCTTTCATCAGCTTTGATATCAATTTGATATTTCGTTTTACCAGGTGTTACATCAACTTTAATTTCTTGATAACGAATATGACTCTTATGAAATGGTTTTCTGTTGATATTTTTACCATCTAACTCTTCACCAATTCTCACTGTTAAAGTATGCGGTGTTTTAGCTTTGTATGTAAAATCTATGGTTGCAAACGCGGCTTTACCAAAATCGATAAAATAGAAATCGCCACGATTTTCAAAATTCACTGGTTTGATCTTACTTACAACAACCTTGTTCTCGGTTGAAATCATGTAGTTATCACTCTTACCTGTAGTAAATTGTTGAGGCTCTGAATAATCTACTAAACGGTTTTCCTCTTCCCAAATTCTTACTTTCCAGTAATACGTTTTCCCAATTTCTAGCGGAGTTCCTTCATATTCGACATTAGTTGAAGCTGAAGAGCGCACTTGGGCACTATCCCAAACATCACCATTATTAGCATTAATACTTTCTTTAGATGAGGCTACTAATATTTGGTAAGCCGACTGAAACTTAGACTCTATAGCTATTGACCATCCAAACTCCGGATTAATATCTAATATTTCAACATTGGTACTTGGTTCTCGAATAAGCTCGACAGTTAAATCTGTAGGAGCAGACCTATACTTGTTGCTATTCTCTTTGATTAGCTCATCACATTTTACTCTAAGCGCTGCAGCAATTTTTTGATATTTTTTATTACCAATCAGGTTTTTAATTTCTTGAGGATCATTTTTAAGATTATAAAGTTCTTCAATAGTTTTATCATTTACATATCTAAAATATTTCCATTCTTTGGTGCGTACACCTTCGCTAGGCGGTATTTCACTAAAATCCCAAATATGTTCAATAAGAATGGTATCTCTACCAATAGTATTGGTTTCTTTATTTACTATTGGCTTTAAACTTTTACCTTGCCATGCATCTGGTAATGTAACTCCAGCAAAATCAGCGATTGTAGCAGGTACATCAATATTTAATGCCATATCATTAATGTCTTGGTGCTCATTAATTCTTGGGTCATAAATAATTAACGGTACCCTAATAGAATTATCATACATGAGCCATTTACCAGCCATTTGTCGTTCTCCTAAGAAATACCCGTTATCGCCCATCACAATAATTACAGTATTTTCATCTAATCCTTTTTCTTTTAATTTTTCACGGATTTTAGCTATTTCTAAATCAATTCCAGAAATCATTCGGTAATAACCCTTTAGGCTATGTTGATATTTTTCTGGAGTATCATATCGCCAGGTCCAACGTAATCTGTTGAAACCATCTCTAACAATTTTAGGTTGCGCTAGAAAATATTTATCGTCTCCAAGAGCAGGGCCCGGAATGGTCGTGTTTTCAAGTAATTTATCAGTTTCTGCCTGCCAAAAGTATTGATCTGGTGCTCCATCGTGCGCATGAGGTGCACTAAAACTTAAGGATAAACAAAAGGGCTTATCATTTGACGCGTTACCTATAAAATCTAGTGCTTTTTGCCCAGTGTAACGTGTTAAATGTACCGTGTCTTTACCTATAGTTTTATAGTAATAGCCTCTTCTGTCTTTGTATTTGTAATTTCTATCATATGATTCATAAACATCAAATTGTTTATCTAAATCATCATATCTCACACCATATTTACCATAAAACCCAGTGTAATACCCATTATTTTTAAGAAGTGTAGGATAGGAATTTGCCATATATTCCTCTCTAACATTTCCTGTTTGGAAATTAAAGTTATGCGCTCGTTCATGCAAACCTGTTAAAATACTAGCTCTGCTTGCTGCACAAATTGGTGTGGTTACTATAGCATTGCTAAAATAAGTACCAGATTTTGCCAATTTATCCATTTCTGGTGTTTGAACATATTCATTACCAGCATAACCGATGGCGTCAAAGCGTTGGTCGTCGGTAAGAATAAAAATGATATTTGGCTTTTCGTTATTACTTTGTTGCTGTGCATTAGTGATATTAAAACAACACGCTAAAGCCAATAGAACTAATGAAAAATTATTTTTAAGCATATACAGATTTCTTAATTTAGTATAGTTAATATTTATACAATATACATAGTTTATAATATTATAATATTTTAACTCATAAGCTATCCTGCTGTGTCCTGAAATAATTCTAAAAAAGTTAATGAAATTAGTAAGAGCTCCTATTTGTGAAAAGGCAACTAATTTATGTGTTAACAAAAATCTGCTTTACCAATTATCTGTTCTAAATATAGATATTGGTAATGCTGAATTTGTTTTTAAATTACTTTCAAAGCAGTCTTCAAAACCATATCTTACGGCTATTGGGTTGTCCAGCCCATTAAATATACAGCACCATCATATCCTTTAAAAGAAATTATACCTGCCATAGAAATAAACGAAGCTGCACTCATCCAATCGGCAGCTGTTGCCATTCCATTGGCTAAAGGAGATACACCGCCATCAGCAACATAAAATTCTTTTGTAGACCCTGCTCTGCTCGTGCCCAAATGGCAATACCTATATATAGTAAATGTAACTCCTACTAAAATGTAGGTCCAATTTTGAACGCCCATTCCTTCAACTAATAAACTATGCATCATAACCATATTTTTTATCAAGCTTATTCATTAATCGTACTTACACAAATATTAAAACAACAAATACATACATCGATCCTTGTTGGGCAAACCAGAAACCGAGTTTAAAGCCTCCTAGTTTAATGGTATTAAATTCATCAACCCAAAGGATTCCAAATCCAAAGGACACGATAAACCAGATAAACAATAGTATGGCTAGGTATTTTAAATTTTATTTCCAGTGTTTTTTATGACTTTTTTTTCTCATATTTAGTACTTATTTTATAATTTCAATCAATAAAGGATTCTCTAATTTATCAGAAAACATATTTAAATAATTTTCCCATTCTTGCTTGCTCTTAAACTGACCACTTTCTTTCCATCCAAAACCTGCATAATAAATAACTTTGCCATTTATTACATTTAAGTGAGCATACGCATTACTTAAATCTTTGGCATCTATGTCGTATTTTTCAAATCCTTTAAAAGTATTTTTAGATGAAATAATAGCGGTTCCTAACTCAGATTCAGCGTGAGGTTGCCAATAGCTAACCCACCCTTTTTCTAAATTACTAGTAACTTTACCATCTTTTTCGTGTAAAGTTAACCCTGCTGAAATTTGATCGACACCTTTCAAATAAATTTCAAATTTCGATAAATTGTTACCTAAATCTAAACTTATTATTTTGGATTCTTTAATACTATTACCTGCTGCTTCCCAATCCTCATACTCTAAATAAAAACTGGTTCTAATTGGCCCTGTTGCAATGGTACGCCATTTGGTGTAGTTTTTAGAATAGTAATAGGTACTGTCCATTTTGACAGCTATACCACCAACACCACGACTAACACCAACATGAAAATTATCTAATCCATCACCAGTATCTTCATGATAACTACCGGTGCCATCAGTATATTTTTTATACCATTTATTGATAATTGGATATTCTACTTTTTTTAACCAAGCATCCACACCACTAGATAAAGTACCTCCAGGAATATTATCTTGAATCATTTTTTGAGCGGTAGGTCCATAAACACGAAATGCTACTTTATCATTTTCCCAAGTATAATCATCAGTACGTTCTGGTACAAACCGAGAGTAACACAATTCTGGAGCTTTTAGACTTTTAGCTTCTGTATTTGAAACTATCTTATACGTGTTTTTAGAGAATGCTGCTATTTGCGGTTGAAACAAAAGAACATCCATTACCCCATCACCATCATTATCAACAGTTTGTGACACTTGCAATTCTTGAGACTTAATATCTAGGATACCCACTTTTGAAAGGTCTTTTACGTTTAAAAACGCTTTTGTTAATTCTACAGTTTCAAATGTTCGCTCTAAATCAATGGTGTTTTGTACTGTAAAATGACTGGCTTTTTCTTTGCATGAAGAAATAAGAATAGTTATAATAACAAACGCTACTATTTTTTTTAATCGACTCATAATTAATATTTTAATCTTCGTTGGAAGGCTTCCCTATTGTTGCTAAAATACCTCCATCAACATAAACCACATGTCCGTTAACGAAATTACTGGCCTTAGATGCTAAGAACACAGCAGCTCCTTGTAAATCTTCTGGTTCGCCCCAACGACCTGCAGGTGTGCGTCCCAAAATAAATTCGTTAAATGGGTGGCCATCTACTCTTATAGGTGCTGTTTGACTGGTTGCAAAATATCCTGGACCAATACCATTGGTTTGGATGTTAAATTTGGCCCATTCTGTAGCCATACTTCTTGTTAGCATTTTTAACCCGCCTTTGGCAGCAGCATAAGCACTAACAGAATCTCTACCTAACTCACTCATCATTGAGCATATATTAATAATTTTACCACCACCTCTTTTTATCATACTTTTCGCAACATATTTAGAAACTATAAAAGGACCAATCAAATCGACTTTTACAACCAACTCAAAATCTTTGGTTTCCATTTCAATAATAGGTGTTCTTTTAATAATGCCTGCGTTATTTACTAAAATATCAATAGGCCCAACTTCAGCTTCAATTTTAGCTATTGTTTCTTCTACAGCTTTATCATCGGTAACATCAAATACATAGCCGTAAGCGTTAAGCCCACATGCTTTATATTCTTTAACAGCATCTTCTAGCGCATCGTTTGAATTGTTATTTACTACTATGGTAGCTCCAGCATTGCCTAAGCCTTTTGCCATGGCCATACCTAAACCATGAACGGCTCCAGTTACTAAGGCTACTTTTCCAGTTAAATCAAATAATTGAGTTGACATTTTATAAGTTTTTTTAATTTATTTTAATTCGTTTATCTTGCAATGGTCCATATCCCCATAGTCTAAGTTTTCACCAGCCATTCCCCAAATAAAAGAATAGCTGCTCGTTCCTGATCCTGAATGAATTGACCAAGGTGGAGAAATAACGGCTTCATTATTACCTATCCAAACATGTCTTGTTTCTTGTGGTTCTCCCATAAAGTGACATACAGCTTGATCTTCAGGTACTTCAAAATAAAAATACACTTCCATCCTTCTATCGTGTACGTGAGCTGGCATGGTATTCCAACTGCTTCCTGGTTTAATGGTTGTCATGCCCATTTGTAACTGACATACATTAACTACACTATTTACAATATATTTTCTTAGAGTTCTAGCGTTAGCAGTTTCTGGCGCTCCTAATTCTATAACTTCAACATCTTCAATACCAATCTTTTTATTCGGATAAGCTTTGTGTGCGGGAGTTGAGTTTAAATAGAACAAAGCAGGATTGTTTGCATCTTCACTTGAAAAAACCACATCCTTATTTCCTTGACCAACATATAAGGCTTCTTTGTGCCCTAAAACAAAGCTAGTTCCATCAACGCTTACTGTACCGGTTGCACCAACATTAATAATTCCTAATTCTCTTCGCTCTAAAAAAAAGGACGCTTTCAAAGCATCAATAGTCTCTAATTTTAACGGTGATTTTGTGGGTACGGCACTTCCCGTTATAAACCTGTCGTAATGTGAGTAAACAAAACTTATAATATTTGGAGTCATTAAATTATCTATTAAAAACTCTTTTCTTAATTGCTCTGTATCATATCGTTTTACACCTTCAGGATTCGATGCGTATCTTGATTCATAATTAACTGACTCCATTTTATCTATAATTTTTATTAAGTATTACTTTTTAAATTTCAACGGTTTGCTTTTTGTTATTTAAACTTTATTATTAAAATATAGTTAAAGTTTTCTGACTTGTTTAACAATAGCCAGAGCCGTTTTAACATCTTGCTCCAACTTAGCATAATTCTTATTGGCTATGATATCTTTTGAGATTAATTGTGAGCCCATACCAACGCACATCACCCCAGCATCAAACCATCCTTTTAGGTTTTCTAGAGTTGGTGACACACCTCCTGTAGGCATAATATTTGTCCATGGTTGCGGACCTTTGATGCCTTTTACAAACTGTGGACCATAGATATCACCCGGAAACAACTTAATAATTTCACAACCTAACTCTTCAGCTCTAGTGATTTCTGTTAAGGTTCCGCAACCTGGAGACCATAACACTTTTCTTCGGTTGCAGGCTATAGCAATGTCTTCTCTTAATACAGGAGTCACGATAAAGTTTGCTCCCAGAGCCATATATAAAGAGGCTGCAGCACCATCAGTAACTGAGCCAACACCCATTATCATTCCTGGAAGTTCTTTAATAGCATATTTGGTTAAGTCTCTAAAAACCTCATGCGCAAAATCGCCTCTTGCTGTAAACTCCATGAGTCTTGCACCACCATCATAACAGGCCTTAAGTATGTTCCTACTTAATTCTATATCACTATGAAAGAATAAAGGAATCATTCCTGTATCTTTCATCGCTGTTGCTACTTCTATTCTTGTAAATTGTGCCATTTTATTTTTCGATTAATATTTTTTTTAAAATCATACTCTGAAGGATTTGGTACATATCGCTTTGCAGAATCATAATCTATTTCACTTATATAATGTAAATTTTGAAAACATAAATGTGTAAACTCTGAATTTATATCTACTAAACGTGGTTTAATCTTACCATCTTTATCTTCTAAATCAGTTAAGTACAAAGGTAGAATTTCTCCTCTTGAATTGGCAGAAACTAAACATCCGCTCTTACCTTCATCAAACAGCTTTTTTACTCCAATACCCAAAAGCGTGCATAAAGTCAGATCAAAACCAATGGGTCTACAACACCGCAATTCATAACCTAATTCTATAGGTCGTGTCTTAACATCAAGACCGATTTCCTTCATCTTATTTTGAACGAGAACGTTTAAAATATGTGATTTACTCACGTTTCCTAACTCTGGATGTCCATGTGAATCATAAGTAAAATTGATTCCTATCTTATCGACCTCTGATTTTGATAAATTATGAAAAACACCCTCACTAACCATAGCCACACCATAGTTTATGTTTTCTAATTTCCTTTTTATTATTGATGAAATTATTAAACGAACTACTTTATCTAAAGTGATTTCTGTCTCATTAAACATTTCTGGTATAACCATCATGGGGAAATGACAACTTGTTGCTATTCCAAAGGCTAAATGTCCGGCAGAACGTCCCATCGCTGACATAACAAACCAATTTTGACTTGTTCGTGCGTCCTCATAAACTGTATTCCCTATTTTTACACCTTCATCTTTCGCAGAATGAAATCCAAATGTTGGATTTCTATCTGGTAAGGGCAAATCATTGTCAATGGTTTTTGGAACATGAATATTGGAAATAAAAATGTTTTCGTTTTTTAAATATTCTGTTATCCTATTAGCCGTTGAAGCGGTATCATCTCCTCCTATAGTCACCAATAACTTGACATTATTTTCTATAAAAATAGACTTATTTAATGTTTCATTACTTGGCTTAAACCGACTCATTATTAAAATTGAACCACCTCTGCTGAATATTCTATCGGCATGAAAAAAATCAAATTCTTTTAACTCTGGTTCTTCAGAAAAAAGTCCCTTAAAACCTTCGTGAATTCCTATAACACCATAGCCATCTTTTAAAAAGACTTTGGCTACCGTACTTATAACAGAATTTATCCCTGGTGCGGGACCGCCTCCACATAAGATTAAAACGGATTTTTTACATTCTGCCATTTTTTATAATTCTTTTTTAAATTAGAGAAAACTAAGGACTAGAAATCAAACACTAACCCTTAGTTATTCAAACTAGCTATTAATCAAAATTTTTATCTCGCTACTCTTCCTGAAGCATCTCCACCCATTAGTTTCTTCACTTCATCTACTGTTACCAAATTCGCATCACCTTTTATGGTGTGTTTTAAACACGATGCCGCTACTGCAAAATCTAATGCGTTTTGGTCATCTTCTGGATAGGTTAATAATCCATAGATTAAACCTCCCATAAACGAATCACCACCACCCACTCTATCAACAATATCTGTAATTTGATATTGCCGTGTTTCAAACATTTTCTTACCATCATACAACACCCCTGCCCATGAATTATGAGACGCAGAGATGGACCCTCTTAATGTTGTAATTACTTTTTTAGCTCTTGGGAATTTTTCCATCATTTGTTGACATACTGATAAAAAAGCTTCTGCTTTTACATCGTGTCCTTGTGTTTGTACACTTATACCTTCTGGTTTAATACCAAAATGCATTTCAGCATCTTCTTCATTTCCTAACACAACATCACAGTATGATGTTAATTCTGTCATAACGGCTTCTCTTTGCGTATCATTACAGTATTGCCAAAGTTTAGCACGATAATTCAAGTCTGTAGAAATAGTAATTCCTTTGGTTCTCGCTGCTTTACCGGCTTCCAAACAAACATCTGCTGCGCCTTGCGAAATGGCTGGGGTAATGCCTGTCCAATGAAACCATTCTACACCTTCAAAAACAGCATCCCAATCAATCATCCCCGATTCAATTTCTGAAATAGCAGAATGCGCTCTGTCATAAACTACTTTACTGCCTCTACTTACGGCACCAGTTTCTAAAAAGTAAATTCCTAAACGGTCGCCTCCCCATACAATTTTATCTACATTAACACCACGCTTTCGCATTTCCATCATCGCACACTCTCCAATATCATTCTTTGGTAAGCGGGTTACAAAATCCACTGGAATACCATAATTGGCTAATGATACTGCTACATTGGATTCGCCTCCACCGTAAATTACCTCAAAACTGCTGGCTTGTGAAAATCTTAAAAATCCTTGAGGTGCTAATCTTAGCATAATCTCTCCAAATGTGACTACTTTACTCATTTCGTATTATTATTTTAATTTATTCTTTAATTGGTTGTAAATTCTCATCTAAAGGAATCATTTTAGGCATTAATAAATGTACAAGCCCAAGTATGATTAAATAACTTGATCCAGCAATAAGAAATGCCCAAAAATAGCCGGTATTTCCTGCTGTATCTAATACTGAACCTAGTGCTTTATCTGCTAAAATTCCTGCCACAGCCCCTACCATACCACCGATGCCTACAACTGAAGCGGTTGCTTTCTTTGGAAAGACATCAGACACTAAAGTAAAAATATTTGCCGACCAAGCTTGATGTCCGGCGGCTGCTAAACCTATAAGAAAAATAGCTAACCATTTACTATCTGTTATCGCTACAAAACTTACTGGTAATATTATGATAGCGCAAATAAGTAAAGTAACTTTTCTTGCTTTATTTATAGCCCATCCTTTTCTTATAAATGCCCCTGATAAATAACCGCCTAAGATACTCCCGGCGTCAGCCAAAATATAAATCACAAAAAATGGCAGTGCAATATTCTTAATATTCACATCAAAGGTATCTGCCAAGAATTTAGCGCCCCAGAACAAGTAAAACCACCAAACAGCATCGGTAACTTTAGCTAAAGCAAAGGCCCATGTTTGACGTTTAACCAGAACACTTTTCCATGGTAATTTCTCTTCATTCTCTGCAGCTCCTGAATCACTCTGTATGTAATCTAATTCTTCTTTTGTTACTTTTGGATGTACTTCTGGTTTTTTGTACATACGTAACCATAAAAATACCCAAATAGCACTTAGTACTCCAGTAATTAAAAATGGAATTTGCCAGTTTTTACCATTTTCGTGTACAATCCAACCAACAACAAATGGTGCTGCAATGGCGCCAATACTTGTTGCTGCATTAAAAAGACCTGTTGCAAAAGCACGGTCTTTTTTTGGAAACCATTCTGCTGTTGTTTTAATGGCTGCCGGAAAATTACCTGCTTCTCCAAAACCTAATCCAAATCGAGCTGCAGCAAATCCTATGACACTAAAACCTGGACGAACTAATGCATGTAACATTCCAAATACACTCCAAATCGCAATGGACAAAGTATACCCCTTTTTTGTGCCTAAACGGTCAATTAAACCACCCATATACAGCAAGCCTAAAGCATAAGCAACTTTAAATGAAATCATGATGTTTGCATAATCACTATTGGTCCAACCAAACATTTTTTCCAATGTTGGGGCCATTACTCCAATTATACTTCTATCAAAATAGTTAATAGTGGTGGCAAACATTAAAAGCCCTAAAATTCGGTATCTGTAATTACCTATCTTTTTTGGTTCATTCATAAATATTAAAATTTAGTTAGTATTAATTCAATTGAAATTGAAATAGTTCTTAGCATTATTATAACAGATATCCTGAACCATTTCACCCAGGAAAGCTATATCATTTGGTACCAGCCCTTTTTTAACATCTTCAGCTAATAAATTACATAAAATACGCCTGAAATATTCGTGTCTTGGAAAGGATAGAAAACTTCTACTATCTGTGAGCATACCTACAAAACGACTTAATAAGCCCATATTTGAAAGCGTGTTAAGTTGTTTCTCCATCCCATCCTTTTGGTCTAAAAACCACCAGCCAGAACCCCATTGCATTTTGCCTGGTGCTCCTCCAGTTTGAAAGTTCCCCATCATGGTTGCAAATACTTCATTTTGCGAGGGATTTAAATTATAGGTAATCGTTTTTGCTAACTGATCTGTTGCATTTAGTGTGTTAAAAAGTTTAGACATAAATTCTGCCATAGGAAAATCGCCTATAGAATCGCAGCCTGCATCTAACCCAACTTGTTCTACTAATCGGCTGTTATTATTTCTGATAGGTCCTAAATGGTATTGTTGCACCCAGTCGAACTGATGATATTGCTTTGCCAGATGAATAAAAATACTAGATCGGTATTTATTTATTTCTAAAGTTGAAAGCGGTTCTCTTTGTAATTTCTTATTGAATATTTTTGTAACTTCTTCTTCTGTAAAATATTCAATAACTAGTGCTTCCCCTACTCCAAAATCTGATAAGCGGCATCCATTGTCATTAAAATAAATAATTCTATTGTTTATGGCTTTAATAAAATCAGAATAGCTATTAATTGGAAAGTTTACTGAAGCACTTAATTTATCTAGATATGGTATAAACTTATCTTGCCCAATAAAGAATAATTCATCTGCTCTAAAGGTTGGATAGACTTTCGTAAAGAAATCTGCTTTAGCAATTGTTTTATGATATTGTAAATTGTCTGTTGGGTCGTCTGTTGTACAAACTACTTCAACATTCATATCCTCTAACAACTGTGCTGGTGTTTTATGTTCTAAAACAGCATTTGCTTTTCCATAAATCGCATCTGCACTGCTTGGCTGCAGAATGTCTTCAATATCAAAATAACGTTTCAACTCTAACTGCGTCCAGTGAAAGAGTGGATTTCTTAAGGTGTAAGGCACGGTTTCTGCCCATTTATCAAATCTATCTTTTAAAGAAGCTGAACCTGTTATGAAGTTTTCATCCACACCATTAGCACGCATGCCTCGCCATTTGTAATGGTCGCCATTTAACCAAGCTTCTGTAATATTTTTTACTGGTTGGTTTTCTGCTATTAGTTTTGGTGATAAGTGATTGTGATAATCAATAATTGGCATATCCTTGGCATACTGATGATATAGTATTTCTGCTTCTTTAGAATGCAATAAAAAATTATCAGTAATAAATGTTTTAGATTGTATCGATGCCATTATGCTAAGCTTTTTAATGTCCCAAATTCTAATCCTCTTAGTTCTGCTAAACCTCGTAATCGACCTATACCAGAATACCCTGGATTTGTTTTTTTGTGCAAATCGTCCAACATCTGGTGACCATGATCCGGTCGCACTGGTATTAAAGCGTCCTTCATACCTGCAGCCTTTCGCCTACGTTCTTCAATAACCACTTCTTTTACAACACCATACATATCTACATCACCCTCTAAATGGTTAGCTTCATAGAAATTGCCTTTGTCATCACGCTGGGTGCTTCTAAAATGTAAAAAATGAACACGATTTGCAAAACGTTTAAATATTTGTAATAAATCATTATCAACTCTTACGCCTAAGGATCCTGTACAAAAAGTAATACCGTTAGCTCTATTAGGGACTTGCTCGAATAAATACCCATAATCTTCCTCGGTACTTACTACTCTTGGTAGCCCTAGAATTGGATATGGCGGATCGTCTGGATGAATACACATCAAAACATTATTTTGTGATGCTACGGGAATAATTTCCTTTAAAAAATACACCAAATTCTCTCTTAATTTTTGAGCATCAATGTCTTTATAAGAATCTAAAATGGATTGAAATTGCGCAAGCGTATAACCTTCTTCTGCTCCAGGTAAACCTGCAATAATATTATTGACTAATTTTTGTTTATCGGCTTCTGAAAGACTTTCTAGATATGCCATGGCTTCCATTTTATCTTCTTCAGAATAAGTAGCTTCTGCACCCGGTCTTTTTAGCAAATACAATTCGAAAGCTGCGAAAGCAGTGACATCAAAACGCAAAGCTTTAGAACCATCTTCAACTTCAAAATCTAAATCGGTTCGCGTCCAGTCTAGAACAGGCATAAAGTTATAGCATACAATACTAATACCGCAGCTAGCCAAATTTTTAATGCTTGTCTTATAATTTTCTGTGTACTGTTGAAAATTCCCTGAACGTGTTTTTATGTTTTCATGTACCGGAATACTTTCTACAACACTCCAATTTAATCCGGTGCTTTCAATAGTATCTTTTCTTTTTTGTATATCATCAACCGTCCAAACATCTCCATTTGGTATATGATGTAATGCTGAAACAATTCCTGTTGCGCCTGCTTGTTTTATATCTGATAAGGATACAGGATCATTGGGTCCGTACCATCGCCATGTATGTTCCATAATTATAAATTAAAGTTCAATTAAACACCACTATACGCTGCAAATCCGCCATCGATAGGGATCACAACGCCTGTTACAAAAGACGACGCATCATCACATAAATATAAGGTGGTACTTATTAAGTCTTCTGGTTCGCCATAACGGCCCATTGGAGTTTGGTCAATAATCTGTTGTCCTCTCTGCGTTAAACTACCATCTGCATTAGTTAACAATGTCCTATTTTGATCTGTCAAGAAAAATCCTGGCGCTAAGGCATTCACACGAATACCTACTTTTGAAAAATGCACAGCCAACCATTGTGTAAAATTGGAAACCGCTGCTTTTGCTCCACTATAAGCTGGTATTTTTGTAAGTGGCGTAAAGGCGTTCATCGATGAAATATTAAGAATATTACATCCCTTTCTACCAACCATATCTTTAGCAAAAATTTGAGTTGGCAATAAGGTTCCAATAAAATTTAAGTTGAATACAAATTTTATGCCCTCAGGATCTAAATCGAAAAAAGTTTTAAAGCCTTCAGCAGTATTTTCTAAATCCGCTTCTAATAAATGCGGATTAGAAGTTGTTCCTAAAGGATGATTTCCTCCTGCTCCGTTTATTAATATATCACACGGCCCTAGTTTAGTATTCACTTCTTCTTTTGCAGCTTCCAGTGATGCTTTCTCCAAAACATTCGCCATAACACCAATAGCCATTCCACCTGCTTCATTAATTTGGTTAGAAACAGCTTTTGCTGCTTCAATCTTTAAATCCAAAACTGCTATCTTATGACCTTGCTTTGCTAATGCTTTAGCCAGTGTGCTGCATAATACACCGCCTGCTCCTGTTAAAACTACTACTTTACTCATTTTTTATTTAATTGGTTATAAATAACTATCTGCAACTCTGTGTGCGCGCACATACAAATATAATAAAAATTTATGTGCACGCACACATAAATAATATGTATTTTTACTAAATTGCCTAAAATTATCTCAGATGCTTGTTATTTTATTTAAGTTTCTAAGGAACCTAGTGAGATAAAAATAAAAATATATGATAACAATTAAAGATATCGCTAAAGAAGCAAATGTCTCCGAAGGCACTGTTGATAGAGTAATACATGACCGTGGAAATGTTTCAAAAAAAACGGAAGCGAAAATTAAAAAAATTCTTGAACGTCATAATTTTAGTGTAAACCCCGTCGCTAGTGCTCTTGCTATGAAGAATAAGCATTTTATTGCCACATTAATACCTGAACATAGTGACTCCGATTTATTTTGGAAATCTCCATATTTGGGTATTTTAAAAGGCGCTAATGACGTTAAGAGTTTTGGTGTTCAAGTCAATAATTTTACGTTCAATCAGTATGACCCACATTCATATTTAAATACATTCCATACATTATTAGAAACCAAGCCAACTGCAGTTATCATGGTGCCTAATTTTTCAAAAGAAACAAAAAAAATTGTTAGTAAGTTAGAAACTCTTAATATTCCCTATCTGTTTTTAAATATTGATATTGATGGTTTTAATAACAAAGCATTTGTTGGTCAAGATTCGTATATGGCTGGATATATCGCAGGTAAACTCATGAATTTAAGTATTCCAAAGCCCTCTACTTTTTTAATTATTCAGGCCAGACATAACATCACTAAAAACTACTCTGTATCCAATAGAATAAAAGGTTTTAATAATTATTTCTTGGAGAATAAGATAAATTCTAAAACCCAAACATTAAAAATAGAAAACTTAAACAACACTTTTGAAACGAAACAAAAAATAAACTCATACTTAAAACAGCACCCCGAAATTGAAGGTGTATTTGTGCCTTCTAGTAGAATTTATATTGTTGTTGATTGTTTAGATACGGTTTATTTAAAAAACCTTGAACTCATTGGTTTTGACAATACACCTCAAAATATTAAATGTTTGAAAGACGGTTCTGTTTCTTTTTTAATCTCCCAAAAACCATTTGAACAAGGCTATGAATCCGTTCGTTTAATGACGGACTATTTAACACTAAAAAAGAACATACTAAATAATAAAATATATCTACCTATCGATATATTGACAAAAGAAAATGTAGATTACAACGAGAGAAATGAATTCGTTTTTGAGAATAAGAACACAAATACAATCCTTTGAATTAGGTTTTTTCTAAACCGTTTGATACGAGAAATCACAAGAATGTTGATATACATTTTCACTTATATGGATTTAAACTAACAATGGACTTGCAACAAAAAAGTTGACAATTAATTGCGAGTTTTAAGCAGCTACTTTTTGATTTTACATTTGGCTGTAACCAAATTTATTAGAATGTGCTGTGTCATTTTAACTTAAATAAAGTCAAAACTAATTAATGTGAATAAATAAATGTATAAAGGTGCGTAATTCGGTGCGTAAAAAACTTAGATCAATTGTTAAGCCCTTTGAATACTCAAAAAATAAAATTTTGGATAGTTCTTCTTTCTCTTGAGCCTTTTAGGAAACATTTTAATAATATTCAAAAATTAATAACTTTTTCTAATGCAGCATCAGTGTCTTTTTGCACAAAATTCGACTGATATAAAATTGTAGTTGTCACGGAAGAATGCCTGTACAGCTTTTGAAGCATTTGTATAGGGATTTTATCACTAGAAATATTTCCAAAACTGTGTCGTGCTATATGCATACTCATTTTTTTATCTATCCCTGCTTTTGATGCAACAATTTTTAAGCGTCTATTAAAATTCCTTGTTGCCGTCTTTATCCTAGTTCGTAATCGTTTATTATCATTTAGATTGACACCTTCCAATTCTTTAAATAGATATATTGAATCTTTACTTCTTTCAAGTCTTTTAAGAATATTCACAACTTTCCCCGGAACTTTTAAGGTTACCAATTTGGTATTCTTTTCCATTCTATAATGCAATTTATCATCATAAAAATCACTCCACTTTAGAGTAAGAACATCTCCTATCCTAATACCTGCAAAATAAAAGCTAAGTAACCAAACATCCAATGCATACTTTTGGGCTTCGGTTAAACCTTTCATATTTTCAAGAACTTTAATTTCTTCGATATTTAACCCAACCTTTCTAGATTCAGGAAACTTTATTTGATATTTTCCTTTTCCAAACGGATAGTTTTGAATATTCACAATGGATTTAGATATAGCGAAATTATATATAGTTCTAAGGGTAATCATATAATTTGCAACTGTCCGTCTAACTATATTTCTTTTGTTAACCAAATAAGTATCAAACTCTTTAATTAGTTCAACATTTAACTCATTAAAGTTTAGTTTATCTTTATTTATAAACTGTTTAAAAACCTCAATCCTTTTTAATTCAATATCAAATTGATGAAATTGTTTCCTTTTTTTTATATTGTCCAAATGGCAATTAGCCACATTAAAAAAATCTTTATCATTCTTTGCAATTATCAAACTCTTAATTTTTTTAGATGATAAACTCCCCTCTTCAATTTCTGTGTTTATTAAACTTTTATTTGCTTTAGATAATTTGCTAATTATAAGTTGATTTATTTCCAAACAATCTGGATGTGATTTTTTTACACAACAATTTTTAGCGTTCCATTGCTTTAATCCTATCGCTTGACCAATATAAATATATGAGGACTTTCTATCCTTAATAATTCTTATAGCTATAGGATGAAGATTTTTAGAATTAGGTCTCTTGACTAAAAAAGGAGTTATTGATGACATAATGATTTGATAATAAATTTAAAAATACAATTCTAAATAATGAACCTCTGCTAAAACATAGCTAAAACATTATTTGATATTATTTGTGTTTAATTAATATTAAATAAAATTAAAAGAAGCGTAATCAATTGATTATAAAGGTATTTATATTAAAATGATATGTAACGCTCTAAATTCATAACCCGGAGGTCGGGGGATCGTGCCCCCCTCTCGCTACTAAAAAACATCTATTCATTTAGGTGTTTTTTTTGTTTAGAGAAGATTCGTTGTTCGACTGGACAGGCTGAGGAAACAGCTTCAACTTAATTAGCATAATTGATGAAATACATCAGTTCCAGTTTTTATTTACCTTCATATTGAACTTTTAATAAAGTACCTTTGCATATATTAGAAAAGAGCTTGGGCACATGAAAAAGGAGATTACAACTACAGATTTAAAAAAAGCAGCTGGAGGTTTTGCTACTGGGGTAAGCATAATTACGTCAAAAGAAGCTGATGGAACAATTGTTGGAATGACTGCCAGTTCTTTTGTCTCTGTTTCCTTTGATCCGCCCTTGGTGTCTTTCTATGTCGATAACAATGCAAGATTACACAAGCAACTTCAGGCAGGCGCAACTTTTGGAATTAGTA
>Ga0209199_1000303_pt1 | contig 74407 bp, 64 predicted proteins | sample COGITO_mtgs_1105_7_FD_184805 | JGI IMG/M metagenome (GOLD analysis project Ga0209199, IMG submission 184805) | Pelagic marine microbial communities from North Sea - COGITO_mtgs_110523 (SPAdes) (version 2) | ecosystem: Environmental > Aquatic > Marine > Epipelagic ... | reverse complement strand
ATTTTTTAAAGTAGAAATAATCTTAACTAATAAATCTTCAAAAGCTTTCATATTAGCAAACTCAACATCTTCCTCAGAAAAATCAAGCTCTAATTCAATTAATGACGCAAAATTTAATAGCTCTTCTCTTAAAAGTTTAATATCATTACTGAATCCACCACGCATGTGATCCATCGCTATTTTGTGAGAAGATTCACTTGTACTTGAGATTAAATCAGCGACTGACTCTGCTTGGCTTAAATCCATCTTACCATTTAAAAAAGCTCTCAATGTAAACTCACCTGGATCGGCTAATCTACATCCATTGACAGTGAATAAATCGATTATTTTTTGTTGTATAAAAACACTTCCGTGACATGAGATTTCAACGATATTTTCCCCAGTGTAAGATTTAGGTGCTTTAAAAACAGAAATTAAAACTTTATCTAATGTAACACTAGAATCAATAATATAACCTAAGCTAATTGTATGGGTAGTTTGATTAATAAGCTCTACATTATTAACTGGTTTAAATAAACTATTAGAAATCATTATAGAATCCTTACCAGAAAGTCTAATAACAGAAATTGCTCCAATTCCTGGAGGTGTTGCTAAAGCTATTATTGTATCAGTTTTTATCACAAATAAATTTTTAGCAAAAGTAATGAAATTGAATTATAGAATATATATTTATATTTGCCACATGATAAATAAGCTGAATCATTTAATTTCCTTTATTTTTTTATACCCATTGTTTTGGGTGGTATCTAAGCTAAATTTTTATCTTCTTTATAAATTATCTGATTTCTTATTTTACATATTTTATTATGTTATTAGATACAGAAGGGAAACTGTTCGAGATAATCTAAATTTAGTATTTCCAGAAAAAAATAAGCATGAGATAAAAGATCTTGAGCTAAAAACCTATAGAAATTTATCAGATGTGCTTTTGGAAGGTATAAAATTTACAACAATGACTGAAGAAGAAGTAAAAAAAAGGTTTCAGTTCAAAAATGTTGAAGTTTTAAAAGAACTTGAAAAAACAAAACAAGATTTAGTTCTAATGTGTGGACATTATGCAAGTTGGGAATGGGTGTTTATATTAGATAGATTTGTTAGCTATGATATTTATGGTATTTACAAGAAATTGTCTAATCCATATTTTGATAAAATCATCAAAAAATCTCGAAGTAAATTTAATGGTTTTTTAATAAGTACAAAAGAGGCTATTTATACAATAGGTAAAAATGCAAAGGCAAATAAAAACATGAGTCTTTATGGATTTGCATCGGATCAGACTCCAAAGCTAAAAAGAGCTTTTCATTGGGGTGAATTCATGGGAGTTACAGTACCAATACATACTGGAGCTGAAATGCTTGCAAAAAAACATAATCTAGCAATTGCTTTTTTATCAGTTGAAAAGATTAAAAGAGGCTATTACATGACAACATTTGAAAAAATTACTACAACACCTAAAGATTATAAAGATTTTGAAATATCAGATATCTTTATAAAAAAAGTAGAAAAACAAATTAAAAAAGCTCCTGAAAACTACACTTGGACGCACAAAAGATGGAAGCATAAAGATAAAGCTCCAAAGAAATTCTTATAAAAATTTATCCCTAATTTCAGTAATTACACTGTTCGCTAATTGATCTGCGAATTCTTGTGAAGAAGCTTCACTATAAACTCTTATAATTGGCTCGGTATTACTTTTTCTAAGTTGAACCCAAGAGTTTTTAAAATCAATTTTTAAACCATCTACAGTGTCAATTTTTTCACTTGAATATTTATTCACTAAAAACTCTTGTATCGCATCAAAATTTAAATCATCATTTAGTTGAAGTTTTTGTTTACTCATAAAATATAATGGATATTCTTGTTTTAAGTCAAGAATTGAAATATTTTTTTCAGCCAATAAATTTAAAAAGATAGCAATACCAACAAGTGAATCTCTTCCGTAATGTGATTCAGGATATATAACACCACCATTACCTTCTCCGCCTATCACCGCATTATTTTTTTTCATCATCTCTACAACATTTACTTCACCAACAGCACTAGACTCGTATGAGCAACCATGTTTTTCAGTAACATCCCTTAATGCACGTGTGGAACTTAGGTTACTTACTGTAGATCCTGGAGTTTTACTAAGTACAAAATCAGCACAAGCAACAAGAGTATATTCTTCTCCAAAAACACTACCATCTTCACAAACAAAAGCTAAGCGATCAACATCTGGATCAACTACAATTCCAAGATTAGCATTATTTTCTACTACAAGAGATGATAAATCTTTTAAATTTTCTTTTAGTGGCTCTGGATTATGAGGAAAATGTCCATTTGGATCACAATACAACTCTATTACCTCTACCCCAAGTTTATTTAGAAGTTTTGGGACAGCTATACCTCCTGTTGAATTTACAGCATCGACAACAACTTTAAAATTTGCTGATTTAATTTTATTAACGTTAATAATGTCTAAAGACAAAACCTGATCAATATGGATATCGATATAGTTATCGACTTCAATGATTTTACCTAAACTATCCACTTCATTGTATTTTAAATTAGCGCTTTCAGCTAATTTTAAAATTTCAACACCATCATTAGAGTTTAAAAATTCACCTTTACTATTTAATAACTTTAACGCATTCCATTGTTTTGGATTATGACTTGCAGTAATAATTATACCACCACTTGCATTTTCTAATGGAACGGCTATTTCAACTGTTGGAGTTGTAGAAAGACCAATATCTATTACATCAAAACCTAAACCAACCAATGTATTCATAACAAGATTTTGGACCATGGATCCTGAAATTCTTGCATCTCTACCTATTACAATTTTATTGTTATCACAATGATTTCTGATCCAAATTCCATAAGCAGAAGCAAACTTTACAACGTCTAATGGAGTTAAATTATCACCTACTACCCCACCAATAGTACCTCTAATACCAGAAATTGATTTAATTAATGTCATTTATTATTATTTTTTACAAATATAACACATCATAGTTTTAATTCTAATTTTGAATAAGTATTTTAGAAGAAAATTGCACCAAATCATGACCTATCGATACATATTTATAATACTTATATTTTTTCAGTTTAGTTGTAATAAAAATACCATCGAAAGAGGGGTTATTTCAGAGAATGCAATGGTTGTAACTGCTAGAGAAGAAGCTTCTAAAATAGGGATTGAAATATTAAAAAAAGGTGGTAATGCTTTTGATGCAATGGTAGCAACAGAACTAGCACTAGCTGTTGCATATCCTTATGCTGGAAATATTGGTGGTGGTGGATTCATGGTTTTTAGAAAAAACAATGGAGAAGTTGGAGCATTAGATTACAGAGAAAAAGCTCCAATTGGAGCTACAAAAGATATGTATCTAGATAAGAATAATAATGTGATTGAAGGGCTTAGTACTATTGGTGGTTTAGCAGTTGGGATTCCCGGAACAATTGCTGGGGTATTCGAAGTTTATGAGAAATATGGTACTCTTACCATTGAAGAAATATTTCAACCAGTAATTGATTTAGCATTAAAAGGAGTCATAGTTACAAAAAAACAAGATGCTAGATTAAAAGAATATTATTCACAAATTAACAATAATAAAACTTTTTGGAACGGGACTGAGAATATTCAGTACGATAAATCTAGTTTATGGGAAAAGATTTGGAATGAAAAAGACACGATAAAGTATACTGCTTTAGCAAAAACATTAAAAAGGATAATGTTAAATGGTAAAGAAGAGTTTTACGAAGGTAAAACCGCTAGTGAATTAGTTAAGTTTATTCAGAAAAATGGAGGAATAATAACTATGGAAGATTTAAAATTATATAAACCAAAATGGAGAAAACCAATAGTTTTTGAATATGATGATTTAAAAATAATATCCATGTCTCCCCCCTCTAGTGGTGGTATTTGTTTAGAGCAGATCATGAAAATGATTAACCGTTTTGATCTTCAAAAATATGGGCACAATGATATAGACTATATAAAAGTATTAGTTGAAGCAGAAAGAAGAGCTTATGCAGATAGGAGTTATTATTTAGGAGATCCTGATTTTAATGAAATTCCATATAAAGAAATAACTAGTGATGAGTACTTGTCGTCAAGAATGAAAGATTTTTCATTTTCTTCACCTACTCTATCAAAAGACTTAAACCCTGGAAATATAAATATTATTGAAAGTAATGAGACTACTCATTACTCTATATTAGATCAATTTGGAAATTCGGTTTCTGTTACAACTACTTTAAATGCTGCATACGGATCTAAATTATATTCTGATGAACTAGGATTTTTTTTAAATAATGAGATGGATGACTTTAGCAGTAAGCCTGGTGTTCCAAATATGTATGGACTTATTGGTTCTAAAATAAATCGAATTGAACCGGGTAAAAGAATGCTTAGCTCAATGACACCAACAATAGTTGAAAAAAATAATGATTTATACATGGTTTTAGGCACACCTGGTGGGTCAACTATCATTACATCAGTTTTACAAACAATATTAAATGTACATGAGTTTAAAATGAGTATGCAACAAGCAGTTAATGCACCTAGATTTCACCACCAATGGTTGCCTGATGTAGTATTATTCGAGACAACTGGATTTGATAAAAAAACTACAGATAAGTTAGCTGCAGATGGGTATAAAACTCATTTTGACAGCTCTAAAGTAACATCAAAAGTTGAAGGTATTCTAATTTTAGATGATGGCAAAATTGAAGGAGGCGCAGATAAAAGAGGTGATGACAAAGCCGTTGGATTCTAAAAATTTAATCTCCTAATTTTATTACAATAAATCGCATAAAATTGTAGATTTACATAATGAAAGAAATGGTGGGTAAAATTGAGATTAAAGGAGCTAAATCACACAATTTAAAAGATATTGATGTTTCTATTCCAAGAGATAAATTAGTAGTTATTACAGGTTTGTCTGGAAGTGGTAAATCTTCCTTAGCATTTGACACAATATATGCAGAGGGTCAAAGAAGGTATATTGAAACCTTTTCTTCTTATGCTCGACAGTTTTTAGGGAATCTTGAAAGACCGGATGTTGATAAAATTGATGGATTATCCCCTGTTATTGCTATTGAACAAAAATCTACAAATAAATCTCCAAGATCTACAGTTGGAACCATTACTGAAATTTATGATTTTTTAAGATTACTGTTTGCTAGAGCTAGTGAAGCTTATAGTTACAATACCAATAAAAGAATGATCAGCTATTCAGACGATCAAATAATAGAATTAATTAAAGAAAATTATTCGAACAAAAAAGTTATTCTTTTATCACCTGTTATTAAATCTAGAAAGGGTCACTACAGAGAATTATTTGAACAAATAAGTAAGCAAGGTTTTACTCAAGTTAGAATTGATGGAGAAATTGTTGATTTAGTAAAAGGCCTGAAACTAGACCGGTATAAAATCCATGACATTGAAATTGTAATTGATAAATTAAAACTTAATAAAGATATCAATAACCAAAAAAGATTATTAGAAAGTATTAAAACGGCAATGTATCATGGTGAAGGAACAATAATGTTAGTCGACATATTGGACAACTCTTTTAGATACTTTAGTAAAAATTTAATGTGTGAAGCTACGGGATTATCATACCAGAATCCAGAGCCAAATAATTTCTCCTTTAATTCTCCAAAAGGAGCTTGTAAAGATTGTAATGGAATTGGTAATGTTAATGTGGTTAATATTGACAAGATTATTGTTGACAAAAATAAATCTATTGAAAATGGAGGAATTTCAGTTTTAGAAAACAAGAAAGGGTCTTGGATTTATAAGCAAATTGAAACAATAGCTAAAAAACATAAATTTAATTTAAAGGACCCTATTAAAAACATCCCTAAAAAAGCAATTGAGATGATTCTTTATGGTGGTAAAGATGACTTCATAGTTGAAAGTAAATCGCTGGGAGTTAAAAGGGAATACAAGATTGATTTTGAAGGTATTATTAATTTTATTAAATATCAGTTTGATAATGCTGAATCGATGTCTATTAAAAGATGGGCCAAAAACTATATGAATAGCGTTAAGTGTGAAAAATGTAATGGAAAAAAGTTAAAAAAAGAGTCTCTCTACTACAAATTAAACAATCTCAATATTGACGATTTGGTTAATAAAGACATATCAGATCTTTTAGATTGGTTCAATAATTTAGAAGATAATCTCTCTGAAAATCAAAGAAAAATTTCAGAAGATATAAACAAAGAAATAAAAAGTAGGTTACAGTTTTTGATTAATGTTGGGTTGGATTATCTAACCTTAAGTAGAAGTGCAAAAACCCTCTCTGGAGGTGAAAGTCAAAGAATTAGATTAGCTACTCAAATAGGTTCTCAATTAGTTGGAGTTTTATACATTTTAGATGAACCTAGTATTGGTCTTCATCAAAGAGACAACGAGAAGTTAATAAAATCTCTAGAATCCCTTAGAGATATTGGAAATTCTATTATTGTTGTTGAGCATGATAAGGATATGATGGAGAGTGCAGATCATATAATAGACATTGGACCTTTTGCTGGTAAACATGGTGGAGAAATAATTTCTCAAGGGAAATTAAGTGATATTAAAAAAAGTAGTTCATTGACCGCTGATTATTTAAATAATATTAGACAAATTGTTCAACCAACTAAAAGAAGAAAGGGGAACTCAAAAAAAATCATATTAACAGGGTGTACGGGAAATAATTTAAAAAATGTAAGTCTTTCTATTCCTTTAAATAAAATGATTGGTGTAACGGGGGTTTCTGGGAGTGGTAAGTCGTCCCTTATAAACGAAACCTTATATCCAATAATGAATAACTATTATTATAATGGTTTCAAAGATATACTGCCATACAAATCGATAAAAGGTCTGGAACATATTGATAAGGTTATCGATATAAATCAATCTCCGATTGGAAGAACACCAAGAAGTAACCCTGCAACATATACTGGTTTGTTTTCGGAAGTTAGAAACTTATTCTCTAAAGTTCCTGAATCATTAATTAGAGGTTATAAACCTGGAAGGTTCAGTTTTAATGTAACCGGTGGAAGATGTGAAAACTGCAAAGGAGGTGGATTAAGACTTATAGAGATGAACTTTTTGCCAGATGTATTTGTAGAATGTGAAGTATGTTTAGGAAAAAGGTTTAACAGAGAAACATTAGACATAAGGTACAAAGGAAAATCCATTAGTGACGTGCTGCAAATGACAATAAATGAAGCAGTAAGCTTTTTTGAACATATACCAAAAATTTATAAAAAACTAAAAACAATACAAGACGTTGGATTAGGTTATATAAGCTTAGGACAACAAAGCACTACATTGTCAGGCGGTGAAGCACAAAGAATTAAACTTGCAAGTGAGTTATCCAAAATTGATACAGGTAATACATTTTATATTTTAGATGAACCTACCACTGGTTTACACTTTGAGGATATAAGAGTTCTTATGATTGTGTTAAATAAACTTGTAGATAAAGGAAATACCGTTTTAGTTATTGAACATAATTTAGATGTGATTAAAATGGTAGATCATATTATTGATATTGGTCCCGAAGGAGGTAAAAAAGGTGGTAATATTATTTTTGAAGGAAAACCAGAAGAAATAGTTAAGAATAAAAAGAGCTACACAGGACAGTTCTTAAAAAAAGAATTAAATTAGAGAAAAAAGAACTATGTCTAGATTAAACCCAAAAGGATGGAACGAAATAAAAACCAATGACTCATGGGCCATATTTAAAATTATGGGGGAGTTTGTTCAAGGTTTTGAAAAAATGAGTAAAATAGGTCCTTGTGTTTCAATATTTGGATCAGCAAGAACTAAAAGAGAAGATAAATATTACGAGCTATCAGTTGAAATTGCTAAAAGTATTGTTAGTTCTGGATACGGAGTAATTACTGGTGGTGGTCCAGGCATTATGGAGGCTGCTAATAAAGGAGCTAAAGAAAATAATGGAAGATCAGTTGGTCTTTGTATTGAGTTACCATTTGAGCAGTTTGATAACGTGTACATAGATGATGATAAAAAAATTGATTTTGATTACTTTTTTGTTAGAAAAGTTGTATTCATGAAATACTCACAAGGTTTTGTTGTCATGCCAGGGGGTTTTGGAACTTTAGATGAGTTATTTGAGGCAATTACTCTAATACAAACACATAAAATTGAAAAATTTCCAATAATTTTAGTTGGAACTAAATTTTGGTCTGGATTATTAAGTTGGATTAAAGAAACGCTACTTAATGAAACAAATAACATTAGTGAAAAAGATTTAGAATTGATTCATGTAGTTGATACAAAAGAAGAAGTTATAGAAATATTAGAGAAATTTCATAAAAGTTTTGGTCTTAGTCCTAACTTTTAAAAAGTTAAATTTTGAAAAAAATTCTAACCCCATTATTTACGCTGTTTAGCTTGATATTGTTAAGTCAATATGACATAAAAATTAAAGCAGAATTAGATACAATTACAAATACTTTAAAATTAGAGCAAGAAATAAAAATAATTCAATCAAACAATATTAATCAAGATTTAATATTTCTTCTTGATTGGAATAATAGCTTTAATTCAAAAGAAACTCCTTTAGCTAAAAGTTTTACAGAAGAATACATTAAAACCTATCATTTAGCCAAAAAAAAAGAACGTGGATTTACAAACATAAAATCTATTAAAAATGGCAATGATAAAAATTTGAATTTTTTTAGACTAAAAACTAATCAAGATGTTATTGCTGTAAAACTAGATTCATCAAGTTCAATTTTAAATGTTGAATATGAAATTAAGATTCCAAGCAAAAAATTTACCGGATTTGGATATAGTAAATTGAAAGAATATTATTTGCAATACTGGCATTTAGTTCCATCTATCAAAATGGACAAGTGGAACTTTTATAGTAATAAAAATTTAAATGACATTCCAACCTCAAAATATAATATTACAGAGCTAGAAATTAAAACACCTGAAAACTACAAGATTACTACTGAGTTGAAACAAAGTAAAAATGAATTGTTAAAAGATGGGTTTAAATACACCTACTGGCAATCTAAAAAACTCTACGATCCAAAAATATATATTGAGAAGAAGGAATCTTTTAGTAAACTAAAAGGAACAAAAAATATATTTAGCAACTACAATCGAAGTAATGAAAAAATAAGTAACAATCAAACTGAGAAAAGCAATATTAAGGTTATAGAATTTTTAAAAAATGAGTTGAATATAACTTTAGAGAATAAATTTATACTTAATAAATCAGATTATAAAGAAAATAAAATATATGATTTAAATATTTTAAATGAAATTCTAGAAGTTTATCCGAATGAATTTATATATGAATTGCAACTACTAAAAGTTTTACTTAGTAAAATATTAGATAACTTATTAATAACTAATCCAAGAAAAGAATATTGGATAAAAGATGGAATTCAAACATACATGTTGATTGAATATGTAAACAAGAAATATCCAAGTATTACGCTAGCTGGAAATTTATCTAAATTTCCAGGATTAAAAAGCTTATACGCTTCAAAATTGAAATACAATGAAAAATACTTTCTTAGTATTACTCATATGGACAGGATTAATAACACCCAGAGTTTAGAAACGCCTAAAGATTCATTGTTGAAGTTCAATGAAAAAATAGCAAACAAACACAAATCTGGTTTATTACTACAAAACCTTGTACCGGAGGATAGAAAAAGTGATTTTTCTAATATAATTAAAAACACTCTAAAATTAAAAAAAATAAATTCAGTTTCATATTTTAAAAATGAGTTAAAAAAGAAATTTGATTACGATAATGCCTATATAGATTCTATCCTAAAGTTAAAGACAATTGATCATCTAAATTATTTTTCTAAAAAGAGTAAAAAATCACAAAATTCAAAACACAAACCATACAAGCTTAAATTAGGAAAAGATATTGAAGATCCTGATTTCAACCATATCTACATCACTCCAATTGTCAGTTATAAAAACATATATGATGGAGTAAATATAGGAGCACAAATTCATAATAAATCAATTTTTAAAAAAGAATTTAATTATAAATTTAAACCGCTCTATAGTGTAAATTCTAAAGAGATTTCTGGATCTGCAATCGTTTATAAAACAAAAAATGTTCGAAACAAAAATCTGTTTATGATAAACTATGGACTTTATGCAAATATCAGTTCATATGACCAAAACTCATTAGCTAAAATATATACCCCATTTATAAATTTTAATTTTAGAGAAAGTTCCAATTTAAGAGAAAATAAGTTAAATTCATTAAATGCTAGATATTTAAAAATATCTAATAATGGAGATTCAAATATCACTCCAGAATACCAGGTTTTTAATCTGAAATACACAAGTCTTAAGTCAGGGGTAATAAATCACAAAAAATGGTTTGTAGATTATCAACTTTCAAAAGAATTTTCTAAAATATCCTTCAGTTATGAGTTTAGAAAATTATTTAAAAGTAATAGAGAATTAAACATTCGCTTATTTTCTGGGTATTTTATTAGTAATAAAAATATTAACAACAATTACTTTGATTTCTCTTTGGATCGCCCTACAGATTATTTGTATGATTATAATTATTATGGTAGATCGGAAAATAATGGGTTTTTTAGTCAACAAATAATAATGGCTGAAGGTGGGTTTAAATCAAAACTGACAAGATCAAGTACCAATAACTTTATATCAACAATCAACTTAAGTTCTACTTTATGGAAAAACTTATTAATATATGTTGATTTGGGAGTGTTAAATTCCAAAACAAATAAATCTTTTAAAATGGTTTATGACTCTGGTGTTCGATTTAATATAATAGCAGATTATTTTGAAATTTACTTTCCAATCAAATCAAGTAATGGTCTTGAAATAAAAGGCCCAAATTATAAAGAGAAAATTAGATTTTTATTCACTTTCGAACCTGATGTGCTTTTAGGATTATTTAGAAGGAAATGGTACTAAAGTTAATTACTGAAATTGCGTACAAGGGATAGATTAACTACATTTGCAAAATCTTAACTACCTAAATTAATGACAAAAATTTCTAAAGAAGTTAATCCAGTCTTGTCTTACAAAGATTTTATTGATGAAGTCATTAATGATTATAAAATTGCTGTAACAAGTAGAGAATGTAGTATTCTTGGAAGAAGAGAAGTTTTAACTGGAAAAGCTAAATTTGGAATCTTTGGAGATGGAAAAGAAGTTCCTCAACTAGCAATGGCTAAGTCTTTTAAAAATGGTGACTTTAGATCAGGGTACTATAGAGATCAGACTTTTATGATGGCTATCGGAAAACTAACATCTTTAGAGTTTTTTGCAGGATTATACGCACATACTGATATAGATTTTGACCCAATGAGTGCTGGTAGACAAATGGGGGGACATTTCACTACTCATAGTTTAGATGAACATTATGAATGGAAAGACTTAACTGCACAAAAAAATTCAAGTTCAGATATATCTCCTACAGCTAGTCAAATGCCTAGATTATTGGGTTTAGCCCAAGCATCAAAATTATATAGACATAACAAAGAATTTAATTCCAAAAAGTTTTCTAAAAATGGTAATGAAATTGCATGGGGAACAATAGGCAACGCGAGTACAAGTGAAGGATTGTTTTTTGAAACTATTAATGCTGCTGGAGTATTACAAGTGCCTATGATTACAAGTATTTGGGATGATGAATACGGAATTTCTGTACATGCTAAACATCATACAACTAAAGAAAATATTTCTGAAATACTTAAAGGGTTCCAAAGAACAAGTGAAAAAGATGGATATGAGATAATGGAGGTTAAAGGCTGGGACTATGTAAACTTAATTAAAGTTTACGAAAAAGCTGAAAAAACCTGTAGAGAAAATCATACACCTGTTTTAATTCATGTTACTGATTTGACTCAACCATTAGGACACTCCACATCTGGATCCCATGAGAGATATAAGGACGTTGATCGTTTAGATTGGGAGAATCGATTTGATTGTAACACAAAAATGAGGGAGTGGATAATTTCAAATAATATTAGCACAGATGATAAGTTAATAGAGTTAGAAAAAACAATAAAAAAACAAGTCAAGCAAGACAAAGCAAAAGCTTGGAAAGCTATTATTTCAATAACCAAAAATAATAGAGATGAATTATTGAAAATAATACATAAAATAGATAGTAGATTTATTTCTGAAAAAGTAAAAATATTAGTAAACTCATTAACAAGCATAAATGAACCTAATAAGAAAGATGTAATTTCAACAGCTAGAAAAATAATTCATAACTTAAACAAAGTCGATTTAAGTATGAAAAGAGAGCTAATTAATTGGATAGGTGCTAATGATAGCGTCAATTATTCTGATTACAGCTCTCATCTATACAGTCAATCTATATACAGTCCTTTAAATATAAAAGAAGTAAAACCTAAATATAGTTATGATTGTAAGGAAGTTGATGCAAGAATTATATTGAGAAATAATTTTGATAAAATATTAGAAAATAATAAAAACGTAATCATCTTTGGTGAAGATACTGGTAAAATTGGTGATGTAAATCAGGGTTTAGAAGGTTTACAAAAAAAATATGGAGATGTTAGAGTTGCAGACACTGGTATTCGTGAGGCTACAATAATTGGACAAGGTATTGGACTTTCGTTAAGAGGCTTAAGACCAATTGCTGAAATTCAGTACTTAGATTACTTATTGTATGCTATTCAAATTATAAGTGATGACTTAGCCACACTACACTACAGGACCAAAGGAAAACAGAAAGCCCCGATGATCATAAGAACTAGAGGGCACAGATTAGAGGGTATTTGGCATTCAGGATCACCTTTAGGTGGAATTGTTAATTTTTTGAGAGGTATATACGTTTTAGTTCCTAGAAACATGACTAAAGCAGCAGGATTTTATAATACAATGTTAGATAGTGATCAGCCTTGCCTGTTAATTGAATGTTTAAACGCATATAGAGTTAAAGAAAAGGAGCCTTCTAACCTATCTGAGATAAGGACACCAGTAGGTGTTGTTGAAACAATTAACTCTGGAGAAGATATCACAGTAGTTTCGTATGGTTCTACTTTAAACTTAATACAAGAGCTTATACAAGAATTATCTGAATTTAACATATCAATAGATTTAATAGATGTTCAAACCCTAATCCCTTTTGATATCGAAAAAGGAATATCAAAAAGTGTTTCAAAAACAAATAGATTACTAATAATTGACGAAGATGTTCCTGGTGGTGGTACAGGTTTTATATTAAGTGAATTGATTTCTAAACAAAATATTTATAACTTTTTAGATAGTGAACCGAAAATATTAAGCGCAAAGAACCATAGACCTGCTTACGGAACTGATGGAGATTATTTTTCTAAACCTTCAAAAGATGATGTTTTTGAAAAAATTTACGAGATGATGAATGAATCAAATCCTCATCAATATCCAAAATTAATGTAATAATTTAAATATTAATTCTTTAAGTATATCAGAATTAGATGTATTATTAGCTCCTAGACCTTTAGATTTCAAATCAAATTCTCTTAATATTGATATTTTAGTAGAAATGCTTTTCATAGAGTAATTTCTTGCAGCTGAAGAATAATCTTTAACGAAATAGGGGTTCACTTTTAGTGCAGATGCTACTGATCTATCTGATTTGTCTAGAAGGCTGTGATATGTAAATAGTTTAATAAAAAAATCAAAAACTAAAGATATAACCACAACCAAAGGATTAGACTTAGGGTTCTTAGAAAAGTAATCAATTATTTTCATGCATTTAAATAAATCTCTTTCGCCGATTGCTTTTCTTAATTCAAACACATTAAACTCTTTAGAGATTCCTATGTATTTTTCAATATCGTCCTGATTAATTGTTTTATTTTTTCCCTTTAAGACAATTAACTTATCTAATTCATTTGCAATTTTATTAATTTCTGTACCTAATAATTCTGTGATTAAAAAGGTAGATTTTTTATCAATATTAAATTCGAAAGATTTTAAATATGAGATAATCCACTCATGAGCTTGATTATCATATAATTTTTTACTTTCATAAACCAAACCATTTTTTAAAATGGCTTTATAAATTACTTTTCTTTTATCTAGAGACTTATGTTTAAAATTTAAAACTAGTATAGTTGAAGTTAAAGGATTATTTACATAATTAATTAAATCATCTAGAGAGTTTCCTTCAGCGTCTTTTTTTAAAAGATCTTGAGCCTCCTTAACAATAACTAGCTTTCTTTCAGACATTACAGGATATTGCTTAGATATTGAAATTATATCACTTATTAATGTATCTTTTCCGTAGAGAATATTTAAATTAAAATCCTTCTCATGATCTTGAAGAGAATTATTTTGAATTAGTTTCGTTAAATAATCGATATAGTATTCTTCTTCACCCATAAATAAGTAAACAGGTGAATAAGTGTTATTTTTTATATCATTTTCTATTTGTTTAATTAAATTCATAAAAAAATACGAAATTTGTATTATGTTGAAATTAGAATTTCCAAATTATACATTTAAAATCAGAAATAATGGAAATGGAGACTATATTTTTGATGAAATTAGAAAAAAATATATTAAGCTAACTAAAGAAGAGTGGGTTAGACAGAATTGTGTTAAATTTCTAATAAATGAAAAGAATTTTCCTAGTTTATTAATTAATATTGAAAAGACTATAAAAATAAATAAACTAGCCAAAAGGTATGACATTGTTGTGTATAAACCAGATGGAGGAATTAAGTTATTAGTTGAGTGTAAATCACCTGAAATTAAAATAAATCAAAAGACTTTTGACCAAATCGCTATTTACAACATGAATTTAAAATCTGAACTACTGATGGTTACAAACGGATTAGAACATTACTATTGTGAAATTAATTACAAAAGTAAATGTTACACTTTTTTAAAGGATATTATAAATTAGATGAGATTAGCTATTGTAATATTAAATTGGAATGGGATAAAACTTTTAAAAAAGTTTTTGGACCCATTAATACGCTACAATGACAGTGAAAATGAAATTTATATAATTGATAATAAATCTAGTGATGATTCAATAGATTATATTAAATCTAATTTTCCCAGTATAAAAATTATTGAAAATAAAAAAAATTATGGTTATGCCAAAGGTTATAATCAGGGTCTAATGAAAGTTAATGCCGATATTTTCTGTTTATTAAATAATGATGTAGAGGTAACTCAAGATTGGACTAAACCCATAATGAATGAATTTGGAACCAATCCTATTATAGCCGCTATTCAACCTAAAATATTAAATTATAAAAACAAAGATTATTTTGATTACGCTGGTGCAGCTGGAGGCTTTATTGATTGCTTAGGTTATCCCTATTGTGATGGACGTGTTCACAATATTATAGAAAAAGACAACAAGCAATATGATTACAACAAAGACATATTTTGGGCCTCTGGAGCCTGTTTATTCATAAGAAAAGATGTTTTCATCAAATTAAAAGGCTTCGATGAATCCTTTTTCAATCATATGGAAGAGATTGATTTATGTTGGAGGATATTAAAAAGTGGATACAAAATTAAATATGTATACAAATCCAAAGTATTTCATGTTGGAGGAGCTACTCTAAATTATAATAATCCAAAAAAAACATTTTATAATTTCAGAAATAGCCTTTTCACAATTATAAAAAATTCGGAAAAAAACCTTTTCATTACACTTTTATTTAAAATGATAGTTGATGGATTAATTGGGTTTTACTTTCTGTTGACATTTAAATTTCAACATCTATTAGCAATAATCAAAGCTCACTTTGCGTTTTATTGTCAAATACCAAGGTTAATTAAACAAAGACAACATACAGATTCCAACTTAAAAGGTTTTGAATCTACTTTTTTAATTATAAAGTATTTTAAGTTAAAATTTGTTAAGTTTTTTAGTAATTAAGTTTAGCTTTTTTTTACTTTTACATTATTAGTTTAATTTTTTTAAAAATATCAGATGAAAAAACCAATTTTATTAAGTTTACTAACTGTTTTGATTTTAAGTTCTTGTGTTACCAAAAAAGAATACACATCATTAGAAAATAAACATAGAAAAACTCAGGATTTATTAAATACAGCTACTGTGAAATTGAATGCTTGTATTGAAGAAAAAGCATCAGCTGTTGCATTATCAACTGCCTATAAGGATCAGGTAGAAGATTTAAGAAGAACTACTCGTGATTTAATGGTTAGCACAAAAGATTTAACAATATTAACTTCGAAAGGAGCTGATAATTTGGAAAGATCATTAGAAAGTATGAAAGAAAAAGATCTAAAAATTTCAAGATTACAAGATGCCGTTAACAAAAAAGATAGTGTAACCTTCGCTTTAGTAACAAGCCTAAAGAAAGAAATTGGAATAAACGATCCAGATATAGAGGTTAATGTTGAAAAAGGAGTGGTATTTATTTCTCTTTCAGATAAGTTATTATTTAAAAGTGGTAGCTATGTTGTAACTGAAAGAGCAAAAGAAATTCTTGCTAAAGTTGCAACTGTTGTAAATTCAAAACCTGACTTTGAATGCATGGTTGAGGGACATACAGATAGCCAATCTTTTCAAAAAGGAGTTTTATTAGACAATTGGGATTTAAGTGTGAAAAGATCTACATCTATAGTTCGTGTTTTAGAAACATTAGATGTTAATCCTAAAAAATTAATTGCAGCAGGTAGAAGTTTCCATGTTCCTTTAGTGGATAATGAAACGGCAACAAATAGATCAATTAACAGAAGAACTAGAATTGTTATAATGCCAAGTATTGATCAGTTTTATGATATGATTGAAAAAGAAATGAAAAGTATGACTGAATAAGTTTAGTTGCTTTTATTTAAAAAAAGAGGTTTAACATATGCTAAGCCTCTTTTTTTTATCCTATAATTTTAAGTTTTGCAAATCTTAGGAGCAACTTTTTTAATCCCCCATTTTCAAATTTGATTTCTGCCTTTACATCGGCTCCTCTTCCTTCAATGTTAATGACCTCTCCTTTTCCAAATCTAATATGCTCTACAACATTACCAACTACTAGCTTATTGTCAAATAAATTACTCTTATTTGAATTATCTAAAAGTTTCTTAAAGTTACCCTTAGGTTTTGGAGTTACTTTCTTAAACCTAAGCTTATTAAAGCTAGGTTCGTTGTTAGACTTAGTTCTAATTAAAGGTCTAAACTTATTTTCATTTATTGAAGTTAAGATATCTAAATACTCCTCATTTATTTCATCAATAAACCTACTAGGTTCAGAATCGGTTAATTTACCCCATCTGTACCTAGATAGAGCATAAGATAAATAAGCTTCTTTTTCAGCTCTCGTCAAAGCAACATAAAATAATCTCCTCTCCTCCTCTAAGTCATTCCTAGAATTTAAATTCATTGCACTAGGAAAAAGATTTTCCTCTAAACCAACAATATAGACAATAGGGAATTCTAAGCCTTTAGCTAGATGAATTGTCATTAAAGCAACTTTATTAGTGTCTTGATCATCTTTATCTAAATCTGTTGCTAATGCGACATCTTCAAGAAATTCACTTATTGATCCAGTTGATTCAGGAATTTCTTTTTGAATTTCAACAAAATCTTTAATACCATTCAACATTTCTTCGATATTTTGAATCTTTGCTTGGTCTTCAATTGAGGTTAAAGCACTATACGTTTTAATGATTCCTGTATCGTTTACAACCTCATTTGCAATATCAAAAGCATTTTTAGTTTTTGCTGAAATTTTAAAAGTTTCAATAATATTGATGAAGTTTATAATTTTTAATTTTATACCTGAACTAATATTTACATCTGATTTATCTAATTCTTTACATAAATTATAAAGAGATATATTTAAGTTATTTGCAGCTATAACTAATTTATTAATTGTTGTCTGACCAATACCTCTAGTCGGAAAATTGATAACTCTTTTAAAAGCTTCTTCATCATTTTCGTTTATAATTAAACGTAAATATGCCAAAACATCTTTTATTTCCTTTCTCTGATAAAATGAAAGTCCCCCATATACTCTGTATGGAATATTTCTTTTTCTTAGAGAATCTTCAAAAGCTCTGGATTGAGCATTAGTTCTATATAAAATTGCAAAATCTTTATTTTGTAACTGTTTAGAGTTTTTATTTTCAAATATAGAACTTGCTACAAATCTCCCTTCTTCACCATCAGTTAATAGTCTATTTACTTTAATCTTACTACCTTCATCATTATCAGTCCAAACAACCTTCTCTAATCTTTTTTGATTCTTTTCAATTAAGCTATTAGCAGCTTTCACTATGTTCTTAGTAGATCTGTAGTTTTGCTCTAATTTAAATAATTTAACATCATCGTAATCTTTTTGAAAATTTAATATGTTGTTAATATTAGCACCCCTAAATCCATAAATACTTTGCGCATCATCCCCTACAACACAAATATTTTGAAACTTATCAGAAAGGGCTTTCACAATTAAATATTGTGAGTGATTTGTATCTTGATACTCATCTACCAAAACATACCTAAACATATTTTGATACTTTGATAAAACTTCTGGAAATCTGGATAGTAACTCATTTGTTTTTAGAAGTAAATCATCAAAATCCATTGCTCCAGATTTAAAACACCTGTTAACATACTCAGAGTATATATCTATAAGTCTGGGTCTACGGGCTTGTCTATCTGCCTCTATTAATTCATTATTTGAGTTGTATGCTTTTACAGTGATAAGACTGTTTTTATAGCTAGAGATTCTAGAGTATATCTGCTTATATTTATAAATCTCTTTGTCGAGATTTAACTCTGATATTATAGAAGAAACAAGTTTTTGGGAATCTTGAGTATCGTAAATAGTAAAATTAGAGGGGTAACCTAATTTATCTGCTTCAATTCTTAATATTTTAGCAAATACAGAATGAAAAGTTCCTATCCATAAATTTTTAGATTCATTATCTTCTAGCATAGAAGATATTCTTTCTTTCATTTCTTTCGCTGCTTTGTTAGTAAAAGTTAGAGCTAAAATATTAAAAGCATCTACCCCTTTACTCATTAAATAAGCAATTTTATAAGTTAAAACTCTGGTTTTTCCAGAACCAGCACCAGCAATAACGATCATTGGCCCATCTGTCTGAAGTGTAGGTTCTAATTGAGAAGGATTTAAATTCTGTAGTAAGTTATTCAATTATTAAAATTTAAAAGTGAAATTAGATAATGTAATGGATATTATAATAATATATATCTAATAATTATGAACAATTTAATATCCATATTAATTACAGAAATCAGCTAAAAAATATTATTTTTATTTAAATGAATTCTAATTTACTAAATACACCTATTGATTATTTAAAAGGACTAGGTGCTAATAGATCTGAGATAATAAAAAAAGAATTAAAGATCTTTGATTATAAAGGTTTGGTAAATCTATTTCCTAACAGATACATTGATAAGTCTAAATATTATAAAATCAAAGAACTCCCTAATTTTAGCTGTGATGTTCAAATAATAGGAGAAATTTCAAATATTAGTGAAATAGGCATAGGAAGAAAAAAAAGGTTAGTAGCACATTTCAACGATGGAGAAAAAGAAATTGAACTAGTATGGTTTAAATCTGTAAAATGGTTAAAGAAGAGTTTACTCCTAAATACTAAATACATAGCATTTGGAAAATTAAATTTTTTCGCTAACAAAGTATCTATTCCTCATCCAGAACTTGAATTATACAATACAGAAAATATAAGTCAAAGATTAAAACTTCAACCAATCTATCCTTCTACAGAAAATCTTGTAAAAAAAGGTATCAGCAATAAAGTCATTTCTAAGCTAGTAAAGTCTTTGCTATTTGATGTAAAATTAAAGTTTAAAGAAACTCTTCCTGATTATTTAATTGAAGAATTAAAGTTATTAGATAAAAATAGTTCTATCTACAATGTACACTTCCCAGAAAATAATGAATTATTATCAGAAGCAATAAGAAGATTAAAATTCGAAGAATTATTATATCTACAAATTCAACTATTAAAAAAAAATATAAATAGAAAAGATAAAATCAAGGGATATAACTTTAATATAGTTGGAAATAATTTTAATAAATTTTATAATAAAATCCTTCCCTTTGAATTAACAAGTGCTCAAAAAAAGGTTTTAAAAGAAATTAGAAATGACCTTGGTAGTAATGCACAGATGAATAGACTATTACAAGGAGATGTAGGGTCAGGAAAAACCATAATAGCATTTATGACCATTTTAATAGCGCTAGATAATGGATTTCAAGCTTGTTTAATGGCACCAACTGAAATTTTGTCAGTACAACATTATGAAGGTTTTATTGAAATGTCTAAATTACTAAATATCAATATATTAATACTAACAGGTTCAACAAAAGCTTCAGAAAAAAAAGAGATATATAAAGCCTTAGAACTAGGTGAAATTGATATTATCATTGGAACTCATTCTCTCATTCAAGACAAGGTTGTTTTTAAAAATTTAGGCCTCGCTATAATTGATGAGCAACATAAATTTGGAGTAGCGCAAAGAAGTAAGCTTTGGGCAAAAAGTAGTACTCCTCCACACATACTAATTATGACAGCTACCCCAATCCCAAGAACATTAGCAATGAGCGCTTATGGAGATCTTGACATATCACTAATTGATGAGCTACCCCCAGGAAGACGTGAAATTACCACTGTACATAGATATGACAGTAATAGATTGAGTGTATTTAAGTTTATTAAAGACCAAATTAATGAAGGTAGACAGATATATATTGTATATCCATTAATTGAAGAAAGTAAAAATATGGACTTAAAAGACCTTATGGATGGATACGAAAGTCTTACTAGAGAATTTGAAAAGCCTAAATACCAAATATCTATAGTTCACGGAAGAATGAAAACTCAGGATAAAGAATATGAAATGAAAAGATTTGAAAATAAAGAAACTCAAATACTCATAGCCACTACAGTAATTGAAGTGGGTGTAAATATTCCAAATGCTTCTGTAATGGTTATTGAAAGTTCAGAAAGATTCGGCTTATCTCAACTACACCAATTGAGAGGCCGAGTAGGAAGGGGAATTCATAAAAGTTACTGCATATTAATGTCTGGAAACAAACTAAGTAATCAAAGCAAGCTAAGACTCAAAACAATGACACAAACTAATAATGGGTTTTTAATAGCAGAAAAAGACTTAGAAATTAGAGGCCCAGGAGATATTATGGGAACACAACAAAGCGGAGTTATAGATCTTAAAATAGCAGATCTAGTCTCTGACCAAAAAATATTAACTTATGCAAGAAAATTTGCAAAGGAAATTTTAGATGATGACAAAAACCTCTCTAAAGAAAAAAATTGCAATCTTTTAAACACCTACAACCATCTTGTTAAAAATAAAGACCTGTGGAGTTATATTGGCTAATTAATCTGCATCTCTTTAATTGTTCTGTCAAACTCCTTTTTAAATTCAATGTATTTTTCACCTGTTGCAGGTCCATTAAATCCAGTATGTATTTTAATTACCTGCTTATTTCTGTCTAAAAAAATAGTAGTTGGATATGAAATTATTTTACTAAGCATTGGGAATTTCTCTGATGCTTTTTCTTTATCTGAACTTCCGTACTGCGCTAATAAAATTGGATAATTAATTTTAAGCTCTTTTTTTAATTTCAAAATACTCTTTAGTGCTCTTTCTTTAGTTTTTGCATATTCAAAAGCAAGAGCAACAAACTCAATATCTTTTAAATCATTCTTTTTAATATAATCGACATAAAACTTAGATTCATCAAGACAATTAGGACACCAACTACCCATAAATTGTATAACCATAAACTTACCATCATAAAAGTTGTCATTTATTGAAATTAATTCACTTGCGGTATTTTCAAAAGAAAAATCAAACTTTTGGTTATTTTTTTTTAAAGAGGTTAAAGTATATTCATCAGCTAGTTCAAAATCATTATCTAAAACACCCTCTATTATCGTTTTAGAGTGGTTTCCAGCGTATAAAATCCCTTTAATCGAATCATTACTAAGTTTAGCTTCCAAAAGGTAAGCTCTGACCCCATTAAAGGTTGATAAAACAATATTACCGTTTTTATAACCACCCTGCATATATCCATAATCCCCAGTAGTTGTTCTGAATGTAGCTCCAATCTCATTCTGCCCAATTGAATTAAACAAACCGATTGAAGCAGACGCATTGTCCTCATTTGGATTAAAAATAAACTTCCATGTATTTGAGATTAATTTTTTATTCTCTTCAAAATCAATATTAAATCGTTTCTTACTTTTATAAGAGCTAAAAGGTACATACCTATCCAAACTTTCAATAACAAAAACACCCTCAATTTTGTTATCATTTAAAACTCCTTTAATATACCCTTCAAATACTTTTGAATTTATAAAAATTGAATCCCGCGAATACTCGATCGAAAACTCTACTAATTCTGATGAATTTTTCACAACAAGTACACTATCATTAATAACAGAAAAGTTAAATGGCAGATATTTATCTTTTTCAATCTCAAGATTACCTATATAATTTGTCAATTTTAATTTGTTATTAATTTCTGATTTACAGGATATTAAAGAAATAAAACTAATTATAAAAATAATATATCGCATTGTTATTTTTATTTTAAAGATCATAAAAAAACTTATTATTAAAAAAACTTATTCAATTTCATTACAAACTTAGTATTATTATATTTGTATTCATAAATAGAAATAATGAAAATATCTTACAACTGGATAAAGCAATTTATTAATCTCAAAGATAATAGTGATGAGACATCAAAACTACTAACAGAGCTTGGACTTGAGGTTGAAGGTATTTCTAAATTTGAATCTATAAAAGGTGGATTAAACAATGTAGTTATCGGTAAAGTTATTACTTGTGAAAAACATCCAAATGCTGATAGACTAAAAGTAACTACAGTTGATGTAGGTGAAAATGAGAATGTTCAAATTGTTTGTGGGGCTCCCAATGTTGAATCTGGACAAACAGTAGCAGTAGCTATGATTGGAGCTAAACTCTATTTTAATGATGACGAAATAACAATCAAGAAAAGTAAAATAAGGGGAGAGAATAGTGAGGGAATGATATGCGCTGAAGATGAACTAGGATTAGGGAATTCTCATGATGGAATTATTGTCTTTGAAAAAGAACATAATCCCGGAACTTTAATAAATAAAATATATAATATTGAAAATGATGAAGTTTTTGATATAGGCTTGACTCCAAATAGAGCTGACGCAATGAGTCACCTTGGTGTGGCAAGAGATTTAAAAGTTGGGTTAATTCAAAAAGGAATTAAATTAGAGCTAATAACTCCGTCTGTTAGTGATTTTAACATTGACAATAGAGCCATTAATTTAAAGTTAGATGTTAAAGATTCCAAAAAAGCACCTAGATACTGTGGTATAGTTATTAATAACATTAAAGTCAATGAGTCTCCAGAATGGTTAAAAAATAGACTAAAATCAATTGACATTACCCCTATCAATAATGTTGTTGATATTACAAATTACGTATTGCACGATTTAGGACAACCATTACATGCTTTTGACTACGAAAGTATTGTGGATGACAAAATTCAGGTTACAACTTTAAAAAAAGGTACAAAGTTTACAACTTTAGATGGTGTTGAGAGAGAACTAACTGACACCGACTTAATGATTTGTAGTGGAAATAAACCTCTTTGTATGGCTGGAATTTACGGAGGTGAAAACTCTGGGGTTAACCAATCAACAAAATCAATTTTATTAGAAAGTGCATACTTTGATCCGATAACGATAAGAAAATCAGCAAAGCATCATGGCTTCAATACTGATGCTTCTTATAGATTTGAAAGAGGAATTGATCCTAATATCACAAAATACGCCTTAAAAAGAGCTGCTATATTGATTAAAGACATTTGTGGTGGAATTATTTCAAGTGAAATTGAAGATTTATATCCTCAAAAATTGGATGATTTTGAAGTACTTTTGAATTACGATCAAATTGATAAATTAATTGGCCAAAAGATTGATCACGAAACTATAAAAGAAATTTTAACCTCATTAGATATAAAAATTAACAGTATTACAGAAACTCGCTTAGGATTAAGCATTCCTTATTACAGAAATGATGTTCAAAGAGAAGCAGATGTTATTGAAGAGATATTACGTGTTTTTGGCTATAACAACATAAAATCAACACACAAGCTTAACTCTTCTATAAATGATATAAAACTTTTTTCAGAACATAATGTCCAAAATTCAATAAGTGAAATATTAATATCTCAAGGTTATTATGAGATAATGACAAACTCTCTAACCTCACCTGCACATAGCAGTTTAAGTAATGATGACCACTCTGATAACGATATAGAAATATTAAATTCATTAAGTTTAGATCTTTCTGTTCTAAGACAAAATATGTTATTTTCAGGTCTGGAAGTTACCTCACATAATATAAATAGAAAGCAGTCTGACTTAAAACTATTTGAATTCGGTAAAACTTACAAAATAATTGAAGAAAATAGGGTTGAAGCTAAAAAATTATCTCTTTACATAACTGGTGACCTATTTAAGAAAAATTGGAATTCAGATAAAATTAAATCTGACTATTATTACACTAAAGGTATTGTTAAGTCCTTACTTGACAGATTAGCAATTAAAAACACTATTTCAAAACCAACCACACTTTCTAACTTAAAAGAAGGTGAATCATTATTTTTAGGCAAAAAAGAAATAGTTACCTATGGTTCAGTTAAAAAAGAGATTTTAGATAGCTTTAATATTGATCAAGAGGTCTTTTATGTAGAATTCAAATGGGATACAATTATATCCATGACTAGCTACAAACCAATTCATGTAAATGAAATACCTAAATACCCTGAGGTAAGCAGGGATTTATCAATTTTAATTGACAAAAATATCGATTTTGCATCAATTTTCAACTCTTGTATTAAAATTGATAAAAAATTAATTAAAGATATTAGTCTATTTGATGTATACGAAGGGAATAAACTACCAGCTAACAAAAAAAGCTATGGCATAAGCCTTGCTATTTCTAGTAGTGATAAAACCTTATCCGATAAAGAAATAGATAATATTATGGGTAAAGTTATAAAAAACTTAAATTCAAATTTTGGTGCTGAGTTAAGAAATTAATTGTTGTACATCCTATTTCTTAAATCTCTAATTTTTGCATCTTGCATATACTCGTCAAATTTCATATATCTGTCTATAATCCCATTTGGAGTAAGCTCCACTACCCTATTTGCAATGGATTGAGCAAATTGATGGTCGTGTGTTGTAAATAAAACAGTTCCTTTAAATTTACTTAGCGAGTTATTAAATGCTGTTATACTTTCTAAATCAAGATGATTTGTAGGTTCATTCAACATCAAAACATTTGCTCTAAACATCATCATTCTTGACAACATACATCTAACTTTCTCTCCACCAGATAATACGTTACATTTTTTCAAAGCCTCTTCTCCACTAAATACCATTTTACCTAAAAAACCCCTTAAATAAACTTCTTCACGTTCTTCTTCAGTTGTAGCCCATTCTCTTAGCCACTCAACTAAACTCAAGTCCTTGTTAAAGAACTCATGATTGTCAATAGGTAAATATGACTGAGAAGTAGTAATACCCCAGCTAAACTTACCTGAACATTTGTTTTCATTTGAATTAATTATTTCATAAAAAGCCGTAGTAGCTCTAGAATCTTTTGAAAAAACAACAACCTTGTCTCCTTTTGTAATATTTAAATCTATTTTGTCAAAAAGTTTTACATTATCTAAAGTAAATGAGAGATTTTCAATATTTAAGATTTGATCTCCCGCAACTCTGTCCCTTTCAAATATAATAGCTGGATACCTTCTACTAGAAGGTTTAATCTCTTCAATATTTAACTTTTCGATCATTTTTTTTCTACTAGTAGCCTGTTTACTTTTAGCAACATTTGCGCTAAACCTTGCAATAAACTCTTGTAATTCCTTCTTTTTTTCCTCTGCTTTTTTATTTTGTTGTGTACGTTGGCGTAATGCTAATTGAGAAGATTCATACCAAAAAGTATAATTTCCTGAATAATGTGATATTTTATTAAAATCAATATCAGAAATATGAGTACAAACCGAATCTAAGAAATGCCTATCGTGAGAAACAACAATAATACAGTTGTCAAAATTTGCTAGGAAATTTTCTAACCACAATATAGTTTCATAATCTAAATCATTAGTAGGTTCATCCATGATTAAAACATCTGGGTTACCGAACAAAGATTGAGCTAATAAAATTCTGACTTTTAGCTTTGCATCTACATCTTTCATTAAGGTGTAATGAAGATTTTCTAAAATACCGAGATTCGACAGTAAAGCTGCAGCTGAACTTTCAGCATTCCATCCATCCATTTCTTCAAATTGTTGTTGCAATACACCGATTTTATCTGCATTTGCATCATTGTAATCTGCATACAACTTATCCATCTCAGTTTTAACTTCGTACAAAGGCTTATTTCCTATGATTACAGTATCTAAAACATTCTTGTCATCATATATATTATGATTCTGTTCTAAAACAGACATTCTTTTTCCTGGTTCTAAATGAACATTTCCTGATGTAGGATCTAACTTTCCAGCTAATATCTTTAAAAAGGTAGATTTTCCGGAACCATTAGCTCCAATAATTCCATAACAATTTCCATTATTAAAGGATGTGTTTACATCGTCAAACAATATTCTTTTACCAAACTGAACAGAAAGATTAGAAACAGATAACATATATTATTAATTTATTTTTGCAAAAATATAAAATCTAATCTCTAAATACTCAATCTTCTTATATTAAATAGATTTAATTTAACAGGTAATTAACACAAATAAATATTTTTGATATATATTTTTGAATAATTGTTTTATTGAAATGAAAAATATTTTAATTTTTTTATCATTATTTATTCTACTAAATGGATGCAAAGACCATACAGAAATGTGTCATAGTTATGTTGGTGGTGAAATTATAAACCCTACAGGCAATAAACTAACTATTTTTAAATCAAACAGTATAATTGACACAATTAGATTAGACTCTAACAATAGATTTTTAACTAAAATTGAATCAACAGAATCTGGTTTTTATGGATTTTCTCATGGAAATGAATATCAATTAATTTTATTAGAACCAAAGGACAGTATTACTATTAGAGTAAACACATTAGATTTTGATGAATCTTTATCATTTAGTGGAGTTGGCTCAAAGAAAAACAATTACTTGGTTAGCTTATTTACAAAATATGAAAATTCCAAAAGCAATAGATCTAAATTATATAAACTTGATCCAATTGAATTTAAAAAAACTATTGATTCATTGCAACTTAATGAAATCAAACAATTGAACAAGTTTAGTTCGGGAGCAACTACACCTTCTAAATTATTTAAACAGGTTGCCTTAAGTACGGTGAATTATATTTTTGATTCTAAGAAAGAGGCTTATCGTTTTATAGATTTTAATAATTCTGAAAAAAAATATCCAGAAAATTTTTATGACTTTAGAAAAAATATTGATTACAACGACTCTTTATTTGAAGAATTCTACCAATATTATAATTTTTTGTTTCCACACTTCGATAATTTAGCTTATGAGAAGTTTATAAAACTGTATAACAAAAGGTCATTTACCAAGGACAATATTGATTACAATTTAATAAAATTAGAACTAATTGATAGCCTTGTTGCAAATAGAGAGATAAAATCCAGATTAACTTCGTTTATAACCAGGAAATTTTTATCCTTTAGCAAAACACAAGATGAAGCAACATTAATATACAATTATTATTTGGAGATAAATAAAACTAAGGATAACGACTCCAAAAACTATCAACAAAAAAGAGTGATTAATCTTTATAATAATTTAAAAAAGTTAAAGAAAGGAAATAAACTCCCAATTATTGAACTAATTAATACAAGCAAAAGTTCTATTAATATTAATAAGCTTATTAATAACAAAACTATAATTTATTTTTGGAGTAAAAACTCTAAAAATTCTTATAAATATAGTCATAACAAAGTTAAAGATCTTAAAAAAAATCATCCTGATATAGACTTTATTTCTGTGAATATTGATAAAATTAGTACTGAAAAATGGCTCAGTAAATTAAAAACTAATGCAAGTTACTGTACATGCATAGATTGCAAGACCGATGTTGCTGCTAATGAATTTAAATTACGTAATGTAGATATAGCCAAAATGCTTTTAGGCATACAATATATTAGAAAAACAATTGTAGTAGATTCTAATATGAATATAATTGAATCAAATGTAAATTTGTTTAGTGATAACTTAGATGAAATTATTGATTAATTTCCTTTTTTATAATCACTCAGAAATTTTTCCAATCCAATATCTGTTAAAGGATGTTTTAACAATCCTGCAATTGAACTTAAAGGACCTGTCATTACATCAGCCCCTAATTTTGCACAATCAATTACGTGCATTGTGTGTCTAACTGAAGCTGCCAGAATTTTTGTGGAAAATCCATAATTATCATAAATTAGTCTTATTTCAGCAATCAGATTCAAACCATCTGTAGAAATATCATCTAGTCTTCCTATAAATGGAGAAACATAAGTAGCGCCAGCTTTGGCCGCTAATAATGCTTGTCCTGCAGAAAACACTAAGGTTACATTAGTTTTAATTCCTTTATCACTAAAATATTTCGCCGCTTTAACTCCATCCTTAATCATCGGTAACTTAACTACAATCTGGCTATGTAAATTAGCTAACTCTGTTCCCTCAAGGACCATATTATCAAAATCTGTTGCAATAACTTCTGCTGAAACATCACCATTAACAATTTCACATATATCTTTGTAATGTTGCAAGATATTATCTCTACCGGTAATTCCTTCTTTTGCCATTAAAGACGGATTTGTAGTAACTCCATCTAAAACACCTAGGTTTTGAGCTTCTTTAATTTGATTTAAATTTGCTGTGTCTATAAAAAATTTCATTTGTTTAATTAATTTTTATCTAAGCTACAATAAATTAAGATTTAAAAATTATAATCAAAATAAATATATTAACATAATAAGAAAATCTATTAATAACTTTTCATTATTAAATTTTCAAAATATTTTTGAGGTAAAAGTAGTTTTAAATAAGGAGCTATTTTCTCAAGAAAAGAACCTACAATGTATTTCTTTTTTGGGTTTTTAGAATTAATTATTTTAAAAATCAACTTAGCAATTAATTTAGGGTCTGCTCCTCCACTAACGTGATTATTCATTAAAGTTAGAGCTTTAGAATAATTCAAATGATAGGGGGAATTTTTCTCAGATGATGCGTGGTATCTTCTAGATGCAATATTAGTAGAAAATTCACCAGGGGCTAAAGTGACAACTTTTATATTAAATGGTTTAGTTTCCATATTTAAGGTTTCAGACACTAAATCCAAAGCAGCTTTACTTGCGCTGTACACAGACCTGTAGGGAGTACCTACGTAAGCTGCAAGAGACGTAATATTGATAATTAGACCTCTTTTTTTGGATCGCATGAGAGGTAAAACTTTTTTAATAATATTAAGAGGACCAAAAAAATTTGTATTAAAATTATTTTTAATTTCTATTTCTGGAATTTCTTCTAAAGGGCCTGTAATACCTACTCCAGCATTATTAATTAAAACATCTAAAACACCTTCTATTTTAATTATTTTATCAATACATAATTTAATGCTATCCGCATTATTAACATCTAAGTCAAATAATTGAAATTTGGAATCTAAATATTTAGAAGGATTTCTACTTGTACCATAAACTTTAAAATCTTTTGTGCATAAAAAGTCACCAATTGCTTTTCCAATTCCAGAGGATGCACCTGTGATTAATATTACTTTTGACATCTGGTAAAAATTATAAGAGAATAAAAAAAAAGGCAAGCTACCTACATCACACTGCTACAACCGTGTACCTTTGCTGTGTTCCCACTCTGGAGGATTAAACAGGAGCTAGTTGTGTAGGACTTGCCGTTGTAAATATACAAATGATTTATAATAGGTTAAGATTTTTTTAAGTTAATTTAAATAAATAAATTGCCATTATTCTAATGACTATGAGTTTCAAAATATTTCAAAATATTGTATTACTTTTTTTAGTTGGTTGTGGTAATGTTGATAATTCTAATTTAGACATCACATCTAACAAAAAAAATAAGATGAAACTTGATGAAACATTTATTTTATCAATCAATGAGGTATTTGACTCTATTAAAATTCACAATAGAGATAAAATAATTTATGAAACTAAAAAAAATGATTCACAAAGTATACATATTGAACTTGACAAGTTTAGATTAGGAAAAAACAATATCAAAGTTATCTCTTATTACAAAAATAACATTAAATCAAAAGATATTAATTTTATCATTTTAAATGATCAAACTCCAGTTCTATACACCTACAAGATAATTAACACATACCCACATAAAATTAATGCCTATACTCAGGGATTAGAATTTAATGAGGGATATTTATATGAAAGTACTGGAAAATACGGGAAATCTAAGTTAAAAAAAGTCATTCTTAAAACTGGAGACTCTTTTAAAGAAGTTAGTTTATCAAATAAGTACTTTGCTGAAGGATTAACTATTATAGATGATAAAATAATTCAACTTACCTGGAAAGAAAATATCGGACTTATTTATGACTTAAACACACTAGAGTTAATCGACGATTTTCAATATAACAAAAGTAAAGAAGGTTGGGGGTTGTGTAATAATAAAAATAAAATATTTAAAAGTGATGGAACTGAAAATATTTGGATATTAGATTCAATCACATTTGAAGAGATTGATAATTTTCAAGTTTACACCAATAAAGGAAAAGTAAATGGCTTAAACGAATTAGAGTGGGTTAATGGAAAAATTTATGCAAACCGTTACGGGTTTAATGGGGTAGCAATTATCAATCCTGATAATGGTGCTGTTGATGGAGTAATTGATCTTTCAGGTTTAAGAGAAAAAGTACTAAGACATGATAATTTAGATGTTTTAAATGGTATTGCATACAACAAAGTAAGTAAAACCTTATTTGTTACAGGAAAAATGTGGAATAAGATATTTGAAATAGAAATACTAAAGAAATAAAATGAAAAAGTTATTCTCCTTATTTTTAAATATTATTATTATAGTTTTTTGGAGTTCATGTAGAGACGATTTTAATTTTAATGTCACTGAAACTCAATTAAACTTTTCAAAAGATACGGTCTATTTAGATACTGTTTTTACAAATATAGGATCAAGCACATATAATCTAAAGGTTTACAATAATTCAAATGAAAATATTTTAATTCCTAGCATAAATCTTGAAAACGGTCAAAACTCTTATTATAGATTAAATGTGGATGGTTTATATGGTAATCAAAATAATTCTAATAATTACTTTGAAAATATTGAGTTACTCGCAAAAGATAGTTTGTTTGTTTTTATTGAAACCACTATAGATATTACTAATTTTCCAAATGAATCCAACCAATTTTTATATACAGATAAAATAAAATTTAATACGGGATACAATTCACAAACAGTTGACCTAATAACATTAGTTAAAGATGCGGTTTTTATTTATCCAAACAAATATACTGATAGTGACACTGGAGAAGTAATTATTGAAACATTAAATTTCGATATAAACAATGATGGTATTTCAGACGAAACTAATATTCAAGGAAGATTTTTATCTGAAAATGAATTAAATTTTACTAATGAAAAACCATATGTTATATATGGATATGCTGGAGTTGCAAATAACAACATCTTATCAATTGATAAAGGAGCAAGGGTTCATTTTCACTCTAACTCAGGAATAATAGTTACTAGTGGTGGATCGATACAAGTTAATGGCGAGTATAGTCAAGATCAAGAAACCTTAGAAAATGAAGTTATTTTTGAAGGTGATAGACTTGAAAGTAGCTTTGAAAATATTCCCGGTCAATGGGGTACTATTTGGCTATTTAGTGGGAGTGTTAATAATATTATAAATTACTCAACGATAAAAAATTCAACTATAGGTATTTACACCGAAGATCAGTTAAATACTAACAACAATCAACTAATTATTAATAATTCTAAAATATACAATTCTAGTAATTTTGGAATTTTTGCAAAATCATCATCTGTTACAGCTAGTAATTTAGTTATTAATAAAAGTGGGCAATCTTCATTTGCCGCTACTTACGGGGGAGAATATGACTTAACTCACTGTACAATAACAAATTTTTGGAATAATAGCTTTAGACAATTCCCTAGTTTATTAATAACTAATTATTGGATTGATAGTGACGGGGAAATATTAAATAATTCAAACCTAAATTTCAACATTAGCAATAGTATAATTAGCGGAAATGAAAATATTGAGTTTTTAGTTGAACAATATGACGATACTAATCTGAATTTTAAATTTAAAAATTGTATGATTAAATTTAATGACTTCAATGATATATTCACGGGACAAGGCAATTATAATTTTTCCAATTTAGAAAAATATGAAAACATATTTTTAAACCTTAATGCTGATTTTAAAAATGAATACAATAATGAACTATTTATTTTACAGAATTCTGAAGTTATTAATTTAGCAGATGAAATCTTGGCAGCTATATATCCATTAGATATACTAAACATCAACAGAGAAAATTCACCTGATTTAGGAGCCTATCAACACATTACAATTAATGATTAATTTATTTTGAAAACAAAGGGTATTTACTCATCATAGAATTAACTTCTTTTCCGATTTCATTTAATTTAATTTCATTACCACAATTTACAATTGCCTGATCAATAAAATCTACAATTTTAATCATATCATTAGCATCTAAACCTCTAGTTGTCACAGCAGCAGTCCCTATTCTTATCCCAGATGTTACAAATGGTGACTTATCATCAAAAGGTACCATGTTTTTATTTACCGTAATATCAGCAATTCCTAGAGCATATTCGGCTGACTTTCCATCAATAGCCTTATTTCTAAGATCTATTAACATCATGTGATTATCTGTTCCATTAGAAATAATATTGTAGCCTTTTTTCATGAATTCATCGGCCATTACTTGGGCATTTTTTTTAACATTTAAAATATAGTACATAAAATCATCTTGTAGAGCCTCCTCAAAAGCTATAGCCTTAGCAGCAATAACATGCTCAAGTGGTCCTCCTTGATTACCGGGAAAAATTGCTAAATCCAGTAATGAAGACATTTTTTTTAATTTTCCGCTTTTAAATTTAATTCCAAAAGGATTTTCAAAATCCTCTCCCATTAATATTAAACCACCCCTTGGACCTCTTAATGTCTTATGAGTTGTAGTAGTTACGATGTGACAAAAAGGAACAGGGTCATTCAAAATTCCTTTAGCTATTAAAGCTGACGGATGAGAAATATCTCCTAATAATAAAGCATTTACACTATCTGCAATCTCTCTAAACCTCTTATAATCTATATCCCTTGAGTAAGCTGAAGCACCAGCTATTATCATCTTTGGTTTTTCCCTTGTAGCAATTTCTTGTATCTTATCGTAGTTTAAAATTCCAGTTTCTTTTTCTACTCCGTAAAAAACAGGATTGTATAATTGTCCAGAAAAATTAACTGAAGAACCATGTGTTAAATGCCCTCCATGAGATAGATCAAAACCTAAGATTTTATCTCCAATATTTAAACAAGCAAAAAAGACAGCAGAATTAGCTTGACTTCCAGAGTGAGGTTGTACATTAGCCCAACAAGCACCAAAAAGTTTTTTCGCCCTCTCTATAGCTAATAACTCAATTTTATCCACTACTTCACAACCTCCATAATATCTCTTTCCAGGATAACCTTCAGCGTATTTATTTGTTAAGACAGAGCCAGTCGCTTTCATGACATTATCACTTGTGAAGTTTTCTGAGGCAATTAATTCAATACCTTCTATTTGCCTAGTTTTTTCTTCTTTGATTAAATCAAAGATTATTTGATCTTTTGACATGTATTAGTTAATTAATATTTATTGTTCAAAAATAAACAAATGGGAGGTTTAACAATGCAAAAAAGATATATTTGGTATCTTAGTTATTAAAAACTAATTAACAATAACTAGTTTTATTAAAATGAAAGAAAAAATAACTATTAAAAATAAAAAAGCAAGATTTGAATATGAAATTCTTGATAAGTATAACGCTGGTATAGTGCTTTCTGGTACAGAAATTAAATCTATTCGACTTGGTAAAGCATCTATTACCGAAAGTTTCTGTGAATTCAATGAATCAGTAGAGCTATTTGTAGTTAATATGAATATTGAAACGTACTCTTTTTCTGCAAATTTTAACCACTTCCCTAAATCAACTAGAAAGTTATTACTAAATAAAAAAGAGCTTTTAAAGTTAAATAAAAGTGTTAAAAATAGTGGGCTAACAATAATACCATTAAGATTGTATTTAAGTGATAAAGGACTGGCTAAGATTGAAATAGCTTTAGCAAAAGGTAAAAAGCTTTATGACAAAAGGCAAACCATGATTGATCGCGATAACAAAAGAAATCTTGATCGAATTAAAAAAGAAAATAAAAATTAATTTTTTTCTTTCAAAAGAGGTACAAATTTAAACTCACCAAACTCAATTTTATTAAATTTTTTTTCTGAAACTCTTGTTATTAATGTCATTATTTGTGTTTTTTCTCCAACTGGAATTACAAGTTTCCCTCCTATCTTTAGTTGATTAAGCAAACTCTTAGGAATAAATGGTGCTCCTGCTGTAACCAAAATAGAATCATAAGGTGCTTCATTTTCATAACCATCATAACCATCACCAAAAATTAATTTTTTGGGATTACAACAAATTTTTGGTAAAAATAAACTTGTTTTTTTAAATAACTCTTTTTGTCTTTCGATTGAGTATACAATGGCACCTAATTCACATAATACAGCTGTTTGGTAACCACTACCAGTACCTATCTCTAATATTTTATCTCCCTTATTTACGTTCAATAATTCAGATTGAAAAGCGACTGTATATGGTTGAGATATTGTTTGTCCAGCTCCAATAGGGAAAGCCTTGTCTTGATAAGCATGATCTACAAAACTTGAGTCCATAAATAAATGTCTCGGTATTGATTCAATAGCTTTCAAAACTCGTATATCTAATACTCCTTTAGCTTTTACTTCAAAAGCTAATTTATTTCTTAATCCTTTATGTTTGAATGTGTCTTTCAAGTTTATAAAAGTAAATATATTTACATTAAAATTCTAAGTTTATAATGCATATAAAAATATTACATTTGTACTATATTTATTAATAAAAACAAATGCAAAAAAATATTGTAGTCATTGGAGCCGGTACTATGGGCAATGGCATTGCTCATACATTTGCTCAAAACAATTTTAAAGTAGAGCTGGTAGATGTGAATATTAAGTCATTGGATAAAGCAATTCATACTATATCCAATAATTTAGATAGAATGGTAGTTAAAGAAAAAATTTCTGTATTAGAGAAAAAAAATACACTAGCAAATATTATCAAACAAACAAATTTAAGAAGTACTTCAAAAAATGCAGTATTAGTTATTGAAGCTGCAACTGAAAATTTAGATTTAAAACTTCAAATATTTAACGATTTAGACAATTATTACGATCAGAGCACAATTTTGGCATCTAATACCTCTTCTATTTCGATAACTCAAATTGCTTCATCTACCAAAAGACCTAATAAAGTTATAGGGATGCATTTCATGAATCCAGTTCCTATAATGAAACTAGTTGAAGTGATTAAAGGCTATGAAACTGATTTAGAGACATTAGAGTTTATTAATAATATTACAAAACAAATCAATAAAATTCCTGTAGAGGTTAATGATTACCCAGGTTTTATTGCTAATAGAATTTTACTACCAATGATTAATGAAGCTATTGAATCTTTACATCATGGAGTTAGTTCTGTAAAAAATATTGATAATATAATGAAGTTAGGGATGGGGCATCCTATGGGTCCACTTCAATTAGCTGATTTTATAGGTTTAGATGTTTGTCTGTCCATATTAGACGTAATGTATGAAGGCTTTAAGAGTCCAAAATATAAAGCTTCACCCCTACTTAAAAATATGGTATTGGCAGGTAAATTAGGAGTCAAATCAAAAGAAGGTTTTTATGACTACTCTGATAACAAAAAAGCTGAAGTTGTTTCTAAACAATTCCAATAATAGCCATGAGTATAAAAAAACAAATTAATTTAATTAAAGCACAGATTGGCAAAAATGTATGCCTTGTAGCTGTTTCAAAAACTAAAACAGAATTAAAAATTAAAGAAGCATATGATTGTGGTCAAAGAGTTTTTGGAGAAAACAAAGTACAAGAACTTGTTTCAAAACAAAACAATCTCCCCAAAGATATTAATTGGCATATGATAGGACATTTACAACGAAACAAAGTGAAATATATCGCACCATTTATATCATTAATTCATGGGGTTGACAATATAAAATTATTGAAAGAAATTGATAAGCAAGCCAGAAAAAATGAAAGAATAATTGATTGCTTAATTCAAATAAAAATTTCTAATGAAGATAGCAAGTTTGGTATTGATTATAAAGATGCTAATGAATGGTTAAAAACAGAGTTATTATTAAATTTTAAAAATATTAGAATAACAGGTTTTATGGGAATGGCAAGTAATACAAATAATGAATTAATTCTTTCTCAAGAATTTAGCAAATTAAATAACTTTTTTAACATGCATAAAAAAACAAACTTTCAAACCTTATCAATGGGTATGAGTAATGATTATCTATTAGCAATCAAAAATGGCAGTAATATGATAAGAGTAGGAAGCAACATATTTGGAGCAAGAAAATAAAAAGTTATTATATACAGCATTGTAGATATAGAGACAACTGGCGGGAAATTCAATGAAGAAGGAATTACAGAAATTGCTATATACAAATTTGACGGCAAACAGGTAATTGATAAATTTATTTCCTTAATTAATCCTGAAAAAAATATCCAACCTTTTGTTGTTAATCTTACAGGTATTAATAATAAAATGCTTCGCAATGCTCCTAAATTTCACGAAGTAGCTAAAAGAATATTAGAAATAACTGAAGACACGATATTTGTAGCCCACAATACCTCTTTTGACTATAGGGTTTTAAAGACAGAATATAATAGACTTGGCTATAACTTTAAAAGAAACACCTTGTGTACATTAGAATTATCTAAAAAATTAATTTTAGACATGAATTCATATAGCTTGGGGAAATTAACGAAACAACTAGGAATTCCACTAACACAAAGACACAGAGCAAGTGGCGATGCGTTAGCTACAGTGAAATTATTTAAGTTATTATTAGATAAAGATTTAGACAAAAATATTATTATTAGTAATATAAAAAACACTAGTAAATCTAATTTACCAAAAAATCTAAATGAAATTTTAAGTAAATTACCCAATTCAACAGGTATATATTATATGCACAATAAAAATTCTGAAATAATATATATAGGAAAGAGCAAAGACATTAAAAAAAGAGTTAATCAACATTTTACCGGAAAAGACGTTAAATCACATAAGCTACAAATCAATACTATTTCAGTCAGCTATGATGAAACTGGAAGTGAGTTAATTGCCTTACTTAAAGAAAGTAACCAGGTTAAATTACATAAACCAATTTATAACAGAAAATTACGTAAGAGTATTTACCCTTTTGGGATCTATAAAGATACAGATGTCAACAATTATATAAACCTAAGTATTTCTAAAATTAAAGCTGGTGATGATCCTTTGACTACATTTAAAAATATGAGTAACGCAATTTCGTTTTTAAATAAACTAATTAATGAAAATGATTTATGTCAAAAGCTTTGTGGAATATATAAATCTAATAATAGTTGCTTTAGATATACTATAAATGAATGTTCAGGTGCATGTATAAAACTTGAGGATTCTAAGCAATATAACAATAGACTTACAAAAGCTATTAAATATCTAAATTTCGAAAATAAAAATTTTGCAATTATTGATAAAGGTAGAAATATTGAAGAAAATAGTTTTGTATTAGTAGAAAATGGCTTGTTTATTGGATTAGGATATTTTAACTTAAACTTTCAAATAAATAATATTAAAGTTTTGAAGAAAATTTTAATTTCGATGGAACATAATAAGGACAGTCAACAAATAATTCAAAGCTCTTTAAAGAAATCAAATGGGATTAAAATTTTAAATTATTGAAGATGAATAACAAACCTGCAAACTTATGGAGAAAAAAAATTCATGAAATAATTTATGAAGCAGATACTTATGAAGGAAAGTTATTTGATTTAGTTTTAATTATTACTATTTCTATAAGTGTAATATTGGTAACATTAGAGAGTGTTGAATACTATGATTTAAAATATCATAATATTTTAAACATATCTGAATGGATTATTACAATTTTATTTACCATTGAGTATCTTCTGAGATTAATTTCAGTTAATAAACCATTAAAATATATATTTAGTTTTTATGGCATAATCGATTTATTGTCCATACTCCCTAAATATATTTCATTATTTGTATTTGGCGCCAGTTCATTGGCAGCACTTAGAGCTTTAAGATTAATGAGAATTTTTAAAATTTTAAAAATGAATAGATTTATTGGGGCATCTACTAATTTCAAAAGATTATTAGCTGTAGGTAAGGCAAAAATTATAGTTTTTATTTTATTTATAATTATTTTCTCAGTAATATCAGGAACGATAATGTATTTGATTGAAGGAAATGTAAATGAAGGGTTTGAAAATATTCCTAAAAGTATATACTGGGCAATTGTAACTCTTACTACTGTAGGATATGGAGATATAGCTCCATCAACCACCTTTGGGCAAATTTTCTCATCATTTATAATGATATTAGGATATAGTATTATAGCTATTGGTATAGTTACATCAAATATGCCTTTATCTAAAAGAAAAAAATTAAAATTAAACACACAATCTTGCTCTAATTGCTTGAATGAAAATCATACTGATGATGCAGAGTTTTGTTCAAAATGTGGGGAATCTTTAATCAATGAATAAATACCTAATATCAATTCTTGGACCAACAGCTATTGGTAAAACAAAATTAGCTATTAATTTAGCAGAAAAATATTCCACAGAAATAATATCAGCTGATTCTAGGCAGTTTTATAAAGAATTGAATATTGGAGCTGCTAAACCCTCAAACAATGATTTAAATAGGGTTAAACATCATCTAATAAATAACAAAAGTGTTATTGATAATTACTCAATCGGAGAATTTGAAAGAGATGCAATTAAAAATATAACAAAAATTCATAAAAAAGCAGATATAGCAATATTAGTTGGTGGGTCAGGATTATATTTAGATGTTATTAATTACGGATTAGATCAAATTCCTAAAAGTGATGAAAATATTAGAGATTTTCTAAATAATGAATTTAAACTTAAAGGTCTAAATCATATACAAAATGAATTAAAGGAAAAGGATTTAATTTCTTTTAATAGTATTGATCTAAACAACCCCCGAAGAATTATAAGAGCGTTAGAAGTTACAATTTCTAATGGAAAACCATATTCTTCATTTTTGAAGAAAAAAAACAATAAACGTAATTTTAAAACAATAGAAATTGGACTAAAGGATGATAGAGAATTGATTTATAATAGAATAAACAATAGAGTTGACAAAATGATTGCAAACGGACTAGTCAATGAAGTTAATGATTTAGTTCAACACAAAGAGCTAAATAGCTTAAATACTATTGGTTATAAAGAAGTTTTTGATTATCTGGAGGGTAAATCAGACCTAGATAATGCAATTAATGAAATTAAAAAAAATACTAGAAGGTACGCGAAAAGACAAATGACATGGTTTAATTCTAATAATAACATAATTTGGTTTAAAGTAAATTATAAAATTGAAGATATTATTAAATGTATAGACGATTTAATTAGTCACTAATCTAAATCCCTCACCATGAATATTGATAATCTCAACAGATTCATCATTTTTCAAATATTTTCTTAATTTGGCAATATAAACATCCATACTTCTTGATGTAAAGTAATTATCATCTCTCCAAATTTTAGTTAATGCTAATTCTCTTGGCATTAGGTCGTTTTTATAAAGTATTAACATTTTTAATAAAAGATTTTCTTTAGGAGAAAGCTTTACTGGAGCATTATTTAAATATGACAAATGCCTTAATTTAGAGTTGAGATAAAAACTACCAAAATTAAACTCATGTTCTGAAGATTCAATAACAGAAGTTCTGAGATTTCTATTAATTATAGCATTGATTTTCATTAACAAAACTTCACTATCAAAGGGTTTTTTCAAATAATCATCAGCTCCAACTTTGTAACCCTTTAAAACATCTTCTTTTAAAGACTTTGCCGTTAAAAATATAATTGGAATATCAGGGTTCTTTTCTTTTATTTCCTTCGCTAAAGTAAAACCATCTTTATAAGGCATCATAACATCTAGGATGCAAAGATCAAAATCATTTTTTTTAAACTTTTCAAAACCTTCCATTCCATTTTTTGCATGGATTACATTATAATTATTTATTATCAAATAATCCCTTAAAATAATTCCAAAATTCTGATCGTCTTCAACTAATAAAATTCTATTATTTGTATCACTCATAATTATATATTATTATTATTATTTATTGGTAATTTTATTTCAAAGGTACTACCCTTCCCTATCTCACTAATGACAGAAATTTCTCCTTTATGATATTTTACAATCTTTTTTACATAAGCCAACCCTAAACCGTGACCTTTTACATTATGTAAATCACCAGATTGTTCTCTATAAAATTTATCAAATATTTTACTTTGAACATCTTTTGACATGCCACGACCGTTATCAGAAATAGATAATATTATACCTTTTTCATTTAATATTTTATCAAAATTTCGAGTTGAAATTTTAATAATTGGATTGATATCTGAATATTTAATAGCATTATCAATGATATTAATTATAGCATTTGTAAAGTGAGTTTGATTTGCTCTAATAATTGAAAATTTAGAATTTAAATCTAATTCAATTTTTCCTTCTTTATTTTTCATTATTAAGTCTAAGTGTCCTACTGCATTATTTATTAAACTATGTAGATCTAAACTAGTTTGTTCAATATTTAATTCGTTTTTATCTAATTTTGATATTCTTAGAACATTTTCAACTTGATCATTCATTCTGTTATTTTCATCTTTAATCATATTTAAATAACCAATAACTTTTTCTTTATTTCCAATAATTTTTGGATTTTTTATTGAATCTAATACTAAGTTAATTGTAGCTATAGGAGTCTTAAACTCATGGGTCATATTATTTATAAAGTCAGATTTAATTTGAGCGATTTGTTTTTGTTTTAGTAACTGTGAAATAGTACTAATATAAACCATAACTATAATTAAAGTAAATACTATAGATAATATAATTGCCTCAATATCAAAAAATGATGAACTAGAAGATAATAATTGATTTCTTAAATTTGGAAAATATACACTCAAGTTAAAATCACTATTATTTTCATTGTCCTTAAACAAGGGAATTTTAAAGATGTCAGTCTGACGGTTTAAACCATAAAAATCAAAGTTTTCAGATTGTACTCTTGTTAAAAGGTCATTATCAAAAATTCCAAACTCGTAATTCAAGTCTAAATTATATTGCGATAAAGCTTCGTTTAATAGAGTCACAACCTCTTGGGTTGAAACTCTTCTATGGATTGGATTTCTTTTAGCTAAATCTTTATAAGCAGTTTCAAATAAAATTTCTTTGCTTCTTGAGATTTCTCCTATTCTTAGAAGTAATTGTTCAGGTGTAAATTGTCTAGTATCTTGGGGATCAGAAAGACTAAAAAACTTTTTTTCTCTTTCGTTTGATATTCTGGTGATATTTATGCTATCAATATTAATATCTAAAAATGAAGGTAGCTTTAAACTTTCTTCTATTATTCCATTTCTATAGATAATAGTTTCATTTGAACCATTATTTTCACTTATAAAATAAAGGTTATTTATTGCAGTAGTATCTATATTAACCCCAGAATTAATTAATTCATTAAACTTATATACATATTCAGAATATTCTCTTTTTTCGATATCATTTGAAACAGTAGTCAAAACTTGGTTAATGTTTAATTCAAATTCTTGATTATTTTTCTCAAGATTAGATTTAATAAAATAGCTTTGTACTGCTATAATCCCTAGTAGAGATAAGGACATTGAAATTAATATTATTATGAAAAATTTCTTATTCATTAATCTAATTTAACATTATTAATGTAATGATATATGCATTTAACCATAAGTTAACAAATTTTAATCGTCTAATAAATTGGAATGAATTCTCATAACATCTTTATTAATATCATTATTTAAATTATTATAAATTAAAAAATCAGAAATTCTAATAATTTCTGTGTCAACAGCTTGGTTTTTCATAATATTTGTAATAGATAGTTTTGCCATACCTCTTGACAATAATCTAGAAATTTTTAAATCATTATCCGAAATAACGCCAATTATTTTGTCAAAATTATTAATTGTATCATTTTCATAAATAATCGCAGATTCATAAATAGTATAGCTATTTTTTTGTCCTAACAACCAATTATTATAATCCTCATAAACAAGAGGGTGAACTATTGAATTAATTAATCTAAGTTTTGAATTATTATTGAAGATTATTTTTGAAATATGTTTTTTATTTAATTCATTATTTATAAAACTATCAGATCCAAATGCATTAATTATTGACTTTTTGACAACAATATTTGACTTAATAATAGAATTAGCTTTTTGATCACTATTATATATGGGCACACCCAATTTGGAGAACATTTTTGAAATATATGTTTTCCCACTACCTATACCACCTGTAATAGCTACTTTTTTCATTTTAAAAAAACATATTGTATATCCTTATTAATCAAACGAAGATTTTTGATAAGATTTGGTTGTTTCATTACTTCAGGAGTTAATTTTCCGTTTTGACTAATTTGATTAAAATCACAAATAATTTTAAAATCTTTAGAAGAATAATTCTGGTAATTATCTAAACTAACAGTAAAAGAAACTTTAATCATTTTGGGATAATAATTAAGCTTAATATCATTTGGTATATTTATTATTGAAATAGGGATATCAAGCATTGATTCAGTTGACTTTTCAACATCAATAAGAAGCTTAATAGATTTAGTTGAATATTTCAAATTAGTAGTATTTTGAATATCAAGCTCCAAATCTTCATTAAAACTAGATTTTAAATTATCTAAAATTAATTCCTTGGTTTTAATAGTATTTATTGATTTTAAAGCTAATTCTGGACCAATCACAGAAATAGAATCTGGTATTAAAGTAAAATTTTCAAAATAATCAAATCCTTGTGAAAAGTTTATTATAGAATTAAGAACTACAGGGACATTTTTAGTTCCTAACCTATCATAATCAAAAAATAAACTATCAAAATTAATTGAAATCAGTTCAAATTTTGGAGTAATAAAATTATCAATCTGAGAATAGCTGTTGGATTGGGTAATAACATAAGACTGTGAATTATCTAAAATATCTTTAGAGGAAATATTAATTACTTGATTAGATAAATAATATTTAATAAAATCTAATCCAAATGAAGAGACGGTTAATTTTATACTATCAACTGATTGGTTAGTTATAATTTTATTATCAGGAATATCTGTTAAATTAATTTTATAACTAATACTTTTTGTGTGTACTTTAGTTAACTTAACAATAGTAGAAAACAAAATAGAAATCAATAAAAAAACAAGAAAATTATTGAATGTTTTATAGTTAAACATGTTTAATTTATGATTTGTCATTTGACATTATTTTAAAAAAATAAGAAGGAAATTTATCTTCTATATCTTTATTTGAAGATAATAAAATAATATTTGATTTAACAAAACCTAAACCATATCCAACAAACTGAATTAGTGAAGTCAATATTGAATAGAATCCAACTACTATACTTTTATTATTAATTAGTGAATTAAAAAAAATTAATGATAAGTACAATAAAACTGAATATAAGGGGAAATATATCTTAAAAAAAACTAGAACGATGCTAAGTAGTAAATAAAAAGTAAAAAAACTAGGAAACCAAAAGGTAAGTTTATTTGAGGACGGGTGCCATTTATTGATAATAGGCCTTACCATTCCAAATTTAAAAACTTGATTAAAAAATGCAATAATATTAACTCTTCTCTTATGATAAACTTTAACATTATTATATAATTCAGAATTTAGATTAAGTTTAGAAATTCTTAAAGATAAATCGGGGTCTTCACCAGGGTGAATATTACCAAAACCACCTGTCAATTCAAAAGTTTTTTTTGATATACCCATATTAAAACTTCGGGCTTGAAAATTTTTATATTTTGATCTACCTCCTCGAACACCAGCTGTCGTTATAAGTGATGTCATTGTAAAATTTACAGCCTTTTGAAAATTTGTAAATGAATAATGCGAATCATCAACTCCTCCAAAACAATCTACATATTTATTATTAATGTTAGTAAAAAAATTCAATAAATAGTTGTTCGGTAATATACAGTCAGAATCCAATATTATGAAGTAGTTTCCTTTAGCCCTTTTCATTCCAAAATTTCTTGAATGTCCTGGACCAGTATTTTTTTTAGTATAATAAGAAATATTCAAATCATTAGAATAATTTGAAATAATCTTATCTGAACAATTAACAGAACCATCTTCAATTATAACAATTTCAAAATCATAATTACCATCTAAATTATTAAAGCTAGATAATAACTCATTAATTTCTTCAGGACGATTGTAAACAGGAATAATAAAAGAAACATCGATAATTGCCATTTAACAAATGTAGGAAAAGAAGAAAGAAAAAAACTATATTATTTTGTTATTGAATCCATTACAGAATCACTAACTCCCATATTACTAAAACCACCATCATTATACAAATTTTGAAGTGTAACTCTTCTGGTTAAATCACTAAAAAGTGTTACGGTATAGTTAGCACAATCCAAAGCAGTTGCATTTCCTAATGGAGACATTCTTTCTGCATAATTTATAAAACCATCAAAACCTTTAACACCGCTACCTGCAGTAGTGGGTGTTGGAGATTGTGAAATAGTATTCACTCTAACTTTCTTATCTTTTCCAAAGAAATATCCAAAACTTCGGGCAATACTTTCCAAAAATGCTTTGTTATCAGCCATATCGTTATAATCAGGAAAAACTCTTTGTGCAGCCATGTAGGTTAATGCTACTATACTACCCCACTCATTCATAGCATCTGCTTTGTAAAGAGTTTGCATTACTTTATGAAAAGACATTGCTGAGACATCAGTTCCCTTTTGAGTCCAATCATATTTTTGATCTGTATAATGTCTTCCTTTTCTCACGTTGATAGACATGCCAATAGAGTGTAAAACAAAATCAAGCTTGCCTCCAAGTATTTTAGTAGATTCTGAAATTAAATGTTCTAAGTCTTCGATGGATGTAGCATCAGCTGCAATTACCTTTGAACCAGTTTTTTCAGCTAATTTATCAATCTCTCCCATTCTCATAGCTACAGGCGCATTTGACAAAACAAAAGTACCACCTTCTTCATGAACTCTTTCCGCAGTTTTCCAGGCTATAGAATTATGATCTAATGCTCCAAAAATTATACCTCTTTTTCCTTTTAACAGATTGTATGACATAATATAAATTTTTTACAAATATAAGATTAATTGAGTAATTGCTTAGCGTGTGCTACAGCAGAAGTAGAAATATTATCACCTTCTAGCATTTTTGCAATTTCAACTATTCTATCTTGATTATTTAACTTAATTAAATTAGTTGTAGTTGAATTATCCAACTCCGTTTTATATACTTTAAAATGGGACTCACCTTTAGCCGCAATTTGAGGTAAATGAGTAATCGTGAATACCTGCATCCTAGAACTCATTACTTTCATAATATCTCCAATCTTATTAGAAACTTCGCCAGACACGCCAGTATCAATTTCATCAAACATTAATGTGGGTAATTTTCTATAGTTGGCAATAATAGATTTAATTGCTAACATAATTCTAGATATTTCTCCACCTGAGGCAGATTGCTTTAATAATTTAAACTCAGATCCTTTATTTGCACTAAACTTAAACTCCAACTTGTCAATGCCATTACTCAAAAACCTGTCTTCAGAATTTATCTCAATTAAAAACTGTGCACTTTTCATACCTAATTCATATAGTATTTCTTGAAGATTAATAACTAATTTCGGAATAGCTTTTACCCTATTTGCATTTAATTGTTTAGCTAAACCCAATAATTCATCTTCAAAATTAGTCACTAAACGACTTAATGAAGATATTTCACTATCAATATTATTAGTCTTAGAAACCTTCTTAATTAATTCAGATTGAACTAGCAGTAAATCATCAATACTAGCTACAGAGTGTTTTCTTAAAACATTATTAATTTTGGATAATAAATCACCAATTTTTGATAATTTTCCAGGATTATTAATAAGATTATCATTAGAATTATGAATTTCAGATGAAACATCATCTAAATCAATATAAATAGAGTTAATTCTATTGTATAGACTTAAAAAAGTATTTGATTTTGCCGATAATTTGTTTAAACTTAGTTTTAGTTTATTAACTAATGAAATAATACCATGTTCATTTTCATTCAAAAGTGAAATACTATGATTTAAATCAGTTTTAATATCCTCAAAGTTCGATAAGTCTTTATATGAATTTTCTAAATCATTTAAATTAACGTTAGAAATATTTAACTCATTAATTTCATTTAATAAATGGTTATTGTAATCATAAGCTTTAGATAGCTCATATTTTGTATTTTCAAGAGATTTTAAATCTACTAAAAGACTTTTATATTCAGATAATTTAAGTTTATATTCACTAAGAGTTTTTAAATTATTTGCTACTGAATCAATAACATCAAATTGAAAATCTACATTAACTAAATCTAAATTTTGATGTTGTGAGTGAATATCTATTAAATATTGACTAATTGAAGTAAGTTGATTTAGAACAACAGGAGAATCATTTACAAAAGCTCTTGATTTTCCAGATGGTAATATTTCTCTTCTTATTATTGTATCTGTGTCGTAATCAAGATTATTATCAGAAAATATTTTTTTTAGATTATAGTTTGCTAAATCAAATGTTGCTTCAACTATACACTTTTTATTCAAATTATTTATCGACGAACTATCAGATCGTTTTCCTAAAACAAGCGACAATGCATTAATTAAAATTGATTTACCAGCACCTGTTTCTCCTGTAATAATCGTTAAACCATTATTAAAATTTACATTTAAATCTTCAATTAAGGCATAATTTTTTATGGACAGGTTTTTTAACACAATAAATATTTATTACATAAAGTTAATTAAAATTTTATCTTTCTCCATTTATTTGAATGCATTGGAGCTAATTTTGCTAATGTAGAAGTTAAATTAGTTATTTCAACACTAGGTCCATCACTAAAAATGTCTTGAATTTCATCTGATTTAGCATCAAAAAACACTTTCATAATGTAAGAATTAGGTCTTCTACTATTCATTCTTTCTAATGAAATAATAGACTTGCTAATGTTTGATTTTGATTTTTTCGCATCTTCATACATCTTATCTAAACCGTTAAGATGATAATCGTATAAAACATTACTAAATTCTTTAAATGTTGGAGATAAGATATTATCAATTAAGTAATAACGGTTTTGACGACCATCTTTAGCATTCCAACCGAGGTAATTAGTACTACTAGAATAATCTAAAATACTTCTAGCTTGTTGGTAATGTCTTTTTCCTGAGTTTAGCTCAAAAGTGTCCGAATCTATTCCTAAAATTAAATAAACATGAAAAGAAAGTACGGAGATTAAATTTGATTCAAACTGAGTTGGGTTGAATACAAAATTTTGAAATTCTTGATACTTAAATGAAAAATCTTTATCTATATAATTATATACAGAAGATTCATATGATGAATTAAAGATAGGTCTTGAAGATTGGATTTGTATAGTCCCCTGAAAAGTATCGTTATCATAGTTACTAATATTTATAACCATTGAGCAATTTATTCTTTGCTTAGAAGTGAAGGAATTATTGGTCCAATTGGTATTATTTATAAAGTCAGATATTTGACTTTCTAATGTCTTGAATATTTGTAAATTTTCATCACCAGTTTGACTTGCATTAACTACTATATTACAATTTAACTCTTGTCCAAAAGAAGTAAAAGATAAAATTATAAATATATATAAGAATATTTTATTCATTTATTAATTCAATTATATTATTAACTATATCAAGTGAAACAGATTTCTTATCTTTTAACGGGAAATTTAGAATTTTATTTTCTTTAAAAATAATGGTAATCTTATTGGTATCAACTCCAAACCCAGCCCCTTTGTCGTTTAAGGAATTTAATACGATTAAATCTAAATTTTTATTATTCAATTTATGTTTAGCATTTTCAATTTCATTGTCAGTTTCTAAAGCAAAACCTATTAAAAGTTGATTCTTTTTGTTCTTGCCTAGGTAGGATAAAATATCTTTTGTTTTTTCAACTTCAATTGATTGCGTTTTATTCGATTTTTTAATCTTTTGATTAGAAATTGTTTTAGGTTTAAAATCTGACACAGCAGCAGACATAATAACCACATCTACTTCATCATATTTATCTGTCACTTTTTCAAACATTTCATCAGATGAAGTTATTAAAGTAAGTTCAATAGATGAAGTGGATAATTTTTGACTTGTTGGACCGCTGATTAGAATAACTTTAGCCCCTAATTTAAATGCTGTTTCAGCTAATGCAAAACCCATTTTACCACTAGAGTGATTTCCAATAAATCTAACAGGGTCTATAGATTCAAATGTAGGTCCAGCAGTGATTAAAAAAGTTTTTCCATGTAAAGGCAATTTGACAGATAAGTTTCTTTCTATAAAACCAATAATATCCTGAGGTTCTGCCATCCTTCCTTCACCAACTAAACCACTAGCTAATTCACCAAATACTGGTGGTATTAAAAGATTTCCATAAGAAATTAATTTAGAAATAGATAACTGAGTAGATTTATGTTTAAACATATCTAAATCCATTGCAGGGGCAAAAAATACTTTACATTTTGCAGATAAATATGTAGCAATTAAAAGATTGTCACAGTTACCGTTAGACATTTTAGACATTGTATTAGCAGTAGCTGGACATATTAAAAATAAGTCAGCCCAAATACCTAACTCAACATGATTGTTCCACAATTCGTCATCTTCATCAGTTGTAAAGGAAGATAAAACTGGATTCTTGGATAAAGTGGATAATGTTAGAGGGGTTACGAATTCTTTAGCAGCTGGTGTCATGACAACTTTAACTTGACACCCTGACTTAATAAAAAGTCGTACTAAATTTGCAGTTTTGTAAGCGGCAATACCGGCAGTGATACCTAGTAAAACTTTTTTTCCGCTTAAAACTGACATTAGTTTATTTTTCTAAAGATTCCTCTGAACTATTTCTGTGGTAGATTTTATTTTCAAGCCATTCTTGTATAGCTAAAGCATGTGGCTTGGGTAATCTTTCATAAAATTTAGAAACCTCAATTTGTTCTTTGTTTTCAAAAATTTCTTCCAAACTATCATTGTAGGTAGCAAATTCTTCTAGTTTGTCAATAAGCTCAGTTCTAATATCAGAATTAATTTGTTCAGATCTTTTTGAAATAATTGAGATTGCCTCATAAATATTATCTGTTGATTTGTCAATAACATTTCTGTCGTAAGTCTCTGTATTTACTGGTGCTTTTACTTTTTTTAAATCCATTATGTTTATTTCTATGTTGTTTTTAATTGCTCAAGTTCGCTGAATTTTGTATTTAATTCATCAATAAATTCAGACTCATTATAATATTTCATAAAGGATTTATAATATCCCATAGCATCGTTAATTCTGTCCTGCATCTTATAACTTACACTATTTATGGCTAATTTGTATGCTGAATCAAATTTAAAATATAAAACTTTTTCTCTTAGAGTTGAACCTGGAAATTCGACTATAAAATTATCAAATGATTTAATTGCAGACTCGTGGTCATTAAGAGTGTTGTATTGTAAAGCTTTGCTGTAAGATTTAAATTCTAACTTATAATCTAATTCGAATATTAACTCATTTACTTCTGAAATATATTCAGAATCTGGAAACGTGTTTATAAATAATTGCAATTTATCAATAGCTACTTTAGTGTCGGTTTGATCTTTTGAAAAAATAGGAGACATAAAATAATAGCTTTTGGCAGCTAAAAATGCTATCTCTTCATTTTTTTCGCTATTAGGATATGTATTTACAAATTTTTCCATTCTATAATTAGAAGTATAGAAATCTTTAGTTTCATAAAAACACATAGCATGCATGTACATTAATTTTTGAGCTTGAGGTTTTCCTCTATATTTAGGAACAATTTGTTCAAATAGTCGATTCGCTTTAGTAAATTTTCCATCATCAAATAATGATGTTCCTAAGGCAAACTTAGAAGCGATATCATCGCCATTTATAGCTTTTTGATATTCACCACAAGATAAAAATGTTAATAATATCAATAATGTAAGTATAGCTCGTTTCATATTTATAATCAATTTGCAAAATTAAACAAATTTAATGTATTTAAAAAAAATACTTCTTATAGACTTTATAACGTTATTATAGATTAAAATTGTTCAGTTCCTCATTAATTTGACTTCTTAGTTCATTAGAAACAGACAACAATGGAAGTCTTAAGACATCATTACATAAATTCAATTTGCTTAGTACAAACTTCACCCCAGCTGGGTTGTTTTCCTTAAAAATCAAAGAAATTATATTGCATAACTCATTGTTGATAGATTCTGCACTTGATATATTATTATTTAAGCCATCATCTATCATTTTAGAAAACATCTGTGGGAAAGCCTGGCCTATTACAGAAATAACACCATCTCCACCAGAAATAACTGAATTAAGGGCAAGATCATCATCACCAGAAATAATTAGAAAATCATCTGGCCTATTATTAATTAACTCTAAATATTGACTCATTTTACCGCCAGCTTCTTTAACTCCAATTATTAATTCGAATTCATTTGCTAATCTTAAAATAGTGTTCGGAATAATATTTTTAGATGTTCTCCCTGGAACATTGTACATTATTATAGGTTTAGAAATATTTTTTGCTAGATAACTGTAATGCTGATAAATACCTTCTTGTGTTGGCTTACTATAATAAGGAGATACCGATAAAATAGCAGAAATGGCTGTCAGATCTAGTGAATTAATTTCTTTAGCTAATCGAATAGTGTCATTACCTCCCATCCCTAAAACTAATGGCACTCTATTATTATTAACACCAACAACTGTATTAATTATCCTCTCTCTTTCAAAAGAATTGATAGTTGGGCTTTCTGCAGTAGTACCATTAATTACTAAATAATTTATTCCATTTAAAATATTGAATTCAACTAATTTTTCTAAAGAGTTATAATCAACAGAAAAATCTGAGTTAAAAGGAGTGATTAAAGCGACACCAGTACCAATAAATTTATTGTTTTTCATAGCTTATTAAGTCCTTTTAAATATTTCTCTAGTTCAACTTTAAAAATATCAATAAAACTACTTTTAATATTGATTATAAAGTCATGTAATCTTTGATCTTTATTAGAAATTCCAATTTTAAAGTTTGCTTTAGATTTAGCAGTAATTAAGTTTAATTCGTGAATATCCTCATCATAATAACTAATTAATGCATCAAATTCAGTTTCAATAAATTCATTAATGTCATAATTAGATATATTTCCATTCCAACCAAAATCTAAAGGAGTAAAATACGAATCCCAGCTTGTTAGGGTTTCATCTTTCTCAGTAACATAAGCTACAAATTTTATTTTATTCTCATTTACACCCAAATAAGTAAAGACATTTCTTAGGGAATCATAATCATTAAATTCTTCTAGATTAATAATAATACCAACAGACTTTATTTTATTATTATTAACTGAAGATTCACGATTATTTAGAATATTATTTAAATATTTATGGTTTGATTTTTTCTTGAATAATTTAAAAAACATATATTTAAAAGTATTATACAAATGTAATAAAGATGATTTTGATTTAACTATAAAAACTCTAATGAAATCAATTATTAAGCTATTTAAATTTTCTGTTTTACTACTTATTATAAGTTGTGGGGATAATTTGCAACTATTTAAAGCTGAGACAAGTAGAGTTGAAATAAATTCTGAAATTAGTGTTGACTCAACTATATTAAAATTTATAGAACCCTATAAAAAAAATATTGAAAAGGATCTGTATACAACTTTTGCCTACTCCGCTAATACTTTAGACAAAAAAGAAGGAGAATTAAATACTGCAATTGGAAATATGATGGCTGATGCAGTATTAGAGATGAGTAACCCCGTTTTTAAATTACAAAAAGATGAAAATATAGATTTTGTTCTTTTAAACTATGGTGGAATTAGATCAATAATTTCAAAAGGGAATATAAATGAAAAAACCGCTTATAATTTAATGCCTTTTGAAAATGAAGTTGTTGTCACTAAACTAATTGGAGAAGATATTTATAAATTAATTGATTATTTAAGGTTAGTTAAAAGAGCACATCCAATTTCAGGACTTAATTTAGAGCTGGATAAAAATTATGAGCTGATTAATGCGAAAATCAACAATAAAAATATTGATATCAATAAATATTACTATGTAGCTACAAGTGATTTTTTACTAAATGGGGGAGATAAAATGGACTTCTTTAATAAAAGTTCAGAAAACACATTTTTAAATTATAAAATAAGAGATTTATTAATTGATTATTTTATTAAAATCGATACTTTAAAGCCTAAGATTGATAACAGATTTATTAGAACTAAATAATGAAAAGAAGAAACTTTATTAAAAACACATTATATTCTAGTGCAGCTCTAGCATCTACCTCTATCTTGACCAATAGCTGCAGTAATAATAAGCTAAAAAAAATAACTATTCTTCATACAAATGATGTTCACAGTCACATAGACCCATTTGATAAAGACAATGATAAATTTGCATTTAAAGGAGGTATTTCTAGAAGAGCTACTATCATTGAAAAAATTAGAAAAGAAAACTCAAACACTCTATTATTAGATGCAGGAGATATATTTCAAGGGACCCCATACTTTAATTATTATGGAGGTGAACTAGAATTTAAGTTAATGAGTATGTTGAAATACGATTTAGCTACCTTAGGTAATCATGATTTTGATAATGGTATTGATGGGCTTTATAAACAATTGCCTCATGCAAATTTTAATTTTGTTTCTGCTAACTATGATTTTAAAAATACAATTTTAGATACGATCGTAAAACCTTATCAAATGTTTTATAAAGATGGGATTAAAATAGGAATATTTGGATTAGGAATAGAATTAGATGGAATGGTAACAAAAAACCTGTACAAAGAAACTAAATACTTAGACCCAGTTGAAATTACGCAAGGAATAGTAAAAACTTTGAAACAAGACGAAAACTGTGATTTAATTATATGTCTATCCCACCTTGGCTTTAAACACGATAATTTACCAAATAAAATATCAGACTTAAAATTAGCTAAAGCAACTAAAGACATTGATTTAATTATTGGAGGTCATACACATACTTTTATGAAAAAACCAGTAATTGTTGATAATATAGAAAACGACAAGGTGATTATCAACCAAGTAGGTTGTCATGGATTATTTTTAGGTAAAATTGATTTTTACTTTGACTCATTTAAAAACAAAATGTATGATGGAGTTTCGATTGAAGTTTAATTAATCATCTGAACAAAATCATCTTCTGAAATTATTGGTACATTTAAAGATTCCGCTTTAAGCCTTTTACTTGGCCCCATATTATCTCCCGCAATAACATAATTAGTTTTTGAGGATATCGAAGACTTTACCTTTCCTCCATTTTTTTCAATCTCAAGTTTTAGATCGTCTCTTGAAAATTTTGAAAAAACACCACTTACAACGAATAATTTGTTTTTTAATTTAATGGATTTAACAATTTGACTTTCATCAATTTCAAAGTTTAGACCATAAAATTTAAGATCATTGATTATCATTAAATTTTCTTGGGTATTAAAAAAGCTAATAATGCTTTCTGCAATCTTTCCTCCAATTTCGTCAACAGACTCTAAATCTTCGTAACTCGCACACATCAAAGCATCAATATTGTTATAATGTTGAGCTAACTTTTTAGCTACCGTAACTCCAACATGTCGGATACCTAAAGCATAAAGAACTCTATGAAAACTAACTTGCTTTGACGTCAAAACTCCATTAATTAAATTTTCAGAACTTTTTTCTGCCATTCTTTCTAGTCCTAGTAAATCTTCAGCTTTTAACCTATAAATATCTGAATAATTATTAATTAGTTTATTCTCAACTAATAAGTTAACCGTCTCTGCTCCCAGCCCATCAATATCCATTGCCTTTCTAGAAATAAAATGCTGAATTCTTCCTGATACCTGAGGTTGACAAAAGTTATAATTTATACAGTAATGATTTGCTTCACCTTCATTTTTTTTCAATTCAGATCCGCATTCAGGACAATTTGAAATAAATTCAGTTTCCATTGATAAATGATCTCTTTTGCTGAAATCTACCTTAACTATTTTAGGGATAATATCCCCGCCTTTTTCAACATAAACATGATCGTTTAATCTAATGTCCATTTTTTTTATAAAATCAGAGTTATGTAGAGAAGCTCTTTTTACAACTGTACCAGCCAAATCTATTGGATCAAAGTTAGCAACAGGAGTTATAGAACCTGTTCTGCCTACTTGATAAGTAATAGAATTTAATACTGTTGAGGATTGCTCGGGTTTAAATTTATAGGAGATTGCCCATCTTGGAAACTTAGAAGTAAAACCTAATTCATTTTGTTGATTAGTATCATTAACTTTAATTACAACTCCGTCAATTTCAAACGGCAAGTTACTTCTATTGATCTCCCAATGTTTGACAAATTCAAAAACTTCTTCAATTGATTTGGCTAATTTAATTTCATTTGAAACATTAAACCCCCATTTTTTCGCAATTTCAAGAGATTCATATTGAGATTTAATTATGCCAGTAGATTCTACAATAGAATATAAAAGACATTCTAACGGTCTTTTAGAAACCTCTTTACTGTCCTGCATTTTTAAACTACCAGAAGCAGTATTTCTAGGGTTTTTAAAGGGTTCTTCACCGTTTGATACTCTTTGTGAATTGAGTTTCTTAAAACCATCTATAGGCATTACTATTTCACCTCTTATGTCAAAATTTTTAATAAAATCACCTTGAAGAATTAATGGCACTGTTGGAATTGTCTTAATGTTTGCTGTTACATCATCACCCTGAACTCCATCTCCCCTAGTAATAGCTTTCATAAATTTGCCATCGACATAAGAAAGACTAATAGATGCACCATCATATTTTAACTCACAAGTATATTCAATATTACCTTCAATTATTTTTTTAATTCTCTTCTCCCAGGCATATAAATCTTCAATTGAGTAAGAATTGTCTAAAGAATACATTGGAGAATTATGCACAATTGTTTCAAAGTTTTTTGTGATATCACCTCCCACTCTCACTGTTGGAGAATTTGAATCGTAGAATTCAGGATGTAAATCTTCTAATTTTTTTAAATCTTTTAATTTTAAATCAAATTCATAATCTGAAATGGTAGGGTTATCAAGAACATAATAATTGTAATTGTGTTTATGTAATTCTTTTCTTAGAGATTCTATTTGCTCTTTAACATTCATAAATTATACGGAGGACAATAAGCTATTTTTAATTATATTTGAACACCTAATATACTAAAATGACACACAAGAAAATAATTGTTTTTACTCTTTTTTTAATTTTTAATTTATCTTGTTTTGTTGGATTTTCTAGTGAAATAATTCCTAATCCAGATTCTCGAATTTTTAAAACTGGTGACTTTATTTTATCCAAAGAAACAAAAATAAATTATTCAGATAATTTTAAAATTTCAGCAGAATTTTTGAAGGATTTTCTCATGATTGATACAAACATTGATAAATACTCAAATCAAATTAATTTTCTTCATAAAGACATTAACAATGATGAAGGTTACATTTTAGAAATATTAGAAAAAAATATAAATATTTATAGTGAAAATAACAAAGGAGCTTTTTATGCCGTTCAAACTCTTCGTCAACTATTACCATTTCAATTCGAGACTAATAAATCTAGCATCAGGGAGTTTAAACTTCCATGTCAAATAATTAAAGATTCCCCAAAATTTAAATACAGAGGTATGCACTTGGATGTAAGTAGACATATGTTTTCCGTAGATTTTATTAAAAAATATATAGATGCCTTGGCTATGCTTAAATTTAATACATTTCATTGGCACTTAACTGAGGATCAAGGATGGAGAATTGAAATAAAAAAATATCCAAAATTAAATACCGTAGGCTCATATAGAGATTCAACTCTTGTAGGACATTACACCGACAAACCCATTACATATGATAAAAAAAGATATGGTGGTTATTATTCACAAAAAGAAGTCAAGGATATTGTCGCTTTTGCCAAATCAAGAGAAATATTAATAATTCCAGAGATAGAAATGCCAGGTCACGCTCAAGCTGCTATAGCCTCTTATCCAATTTTAAGTTGTGAGCAAAAGCAAATTGGAGTAGCATCAACATGGGGGGTATTTGATGATATTTATTGTACAAGAGAGAGTACATTTAGTTTTTTAGAAGATGTCATGGATGAAGTTATGGATCTATTCCCTGGTCAATACATTCATATTGGAGGGGATGAAGCTCCAAAAAATAGATGGAAAAAATGTGATGATTGTCAAAACTTGATAAAGAGTGAAAAATTAAAAGATGAGCATGAATTGCAAAGTTATTTTATAACTAGAATGGAGAAATATATTAATGCAAAAGGAAAAAAAATAATTGGTTGGGATGAAATTTTAGATGGTGGCTTAGCTCCAAATGCAACAGTGATGTCATGGCGAGGTGAAAGTGGGGGGATTAAAGCAGCTAAAATGGGACATGAAGTTATCATGAGTCCAAATGCAAATTTATATTTTGATCATTATCAATCTAAAAATGAAGGAGAACCAGTAGCAATTGGAGGCTTCACTCCTATTGAAGAAGTTTATAATTACAACCCAATTCCAAAGGAATTAGATGAAAACGAGAAGAAATATATTATTGGTGCTCAGGCTAATGTTTGGACAGAATATATGAAAACCAGTGAGCATGTAGAATATATGGTATTTCCAAGAATATTAGCTCTTTCCGAAGTTCTTTGGAGTAGTAATAGGACTAATTTTACAGAGTTTAAATTAAGGGCTGAAAACTACTTTAAAAGATTAGATAAACTAGATATTAATTATTCCAAACATCTAGAAAATGAAGAGACAAAATGATATTAGAGGTATGCGCAAATTCATATGAGTCTGCAATAAATGCTGAGAAAGGTGGCGCACACAGAATTGAACTTTGTGAAAATTTATCTGTTGGTGGTTTAACCCCTAATTTTGAATTAGCTAAAAAAGTAATAAATGAGTTAAATATTCCTGTATTTATCTTAATTAGACCAAGAGATGGAAATTTTAATTATTCAAATGAAGAATTTGAAAAAATAAAAAAAAATATAATTCTATTTAAAGATCTTGGTTGTAAAGGAATTGTCTCTGGAATATTAACTAAAGATAAAAATATAGATGTAACAAGAACTAGGGAATTGATAGAGTTATCTAAACCTCTTGAATTTACCTTCCATAGAGCTTTTGATGAGGTTTTAAAACCAATTGATGGGTTACGTCAATTGATTGAACTTAAGGCTAATAGACTACTTACATCAGGTCAAAAAAATACTGCAATTAAAGGTATAAATTTGATAAAAAAATTAATCAATTTTAGCAACAATAGAATTAAAATTATGCCAGGCAGTGGGATTAACTCAACTAATATTTTGGAATTCATTAATCTTGATGTAGACGAAATACATGGCTCTTTTTCTAAAGATAGAAAAAGTAAGCAATCAGTATCAAGTATTGATGAAATTTTAAGATGTAATAATTTAATGACAGATCTCCACAAAAAATTAAAAAAATAGTTGATTTAACACAACCATTTAGTCCTAATTCTTAAACTAAATAGCCAACCTCATTTAAATACTAAATTTGTGAGTATTAATCTATTTTAGCATATTTTGCCGCTTTAACAAATCTAAATTTACCAAATGAATCTTTTTTTAACTCTATATTGACATATCCAAAGAAAATCAAAAGGCCTTTAATGTCATTATATAAATATTCATTGATTTCAAAATAAATTTTCCCTTTGTCTATCAGATTATTATGAGCGAACTTCAAAATTGCTCTATAGAAAACCAAAGGATCATCATCTTCAACAAATAAAGCTAATTCAGGCTCAAAATGGAGAACATTATTTTGCATTTTCTTTTTTTCTAAATTTCTTACATATGGTGGGTTAGAAACTATCAAATCATATTTTTTATCCGATTTATATTCTAAAATATCGGCTTCAATAAAATTAATATTTACCTTATTTTTTTTAGCATTTTGCTTAGCTAGTTCTAATGCAGAACTACTAATATCAAGTGCATCCAACACAAAACCATTATGATTTGCTAATGAAACAGAAATACAACCGGTGCCTGTTCCTATATCTAGAATTGTAATTTCATTTGTCTCTGATTTAATAATCCAATCTACTAACTCTTCTGTTTCAGGTCTTGGAATTAAAGCTGAAGGAGTGCAGATAAATTCAAGTCCATAAAAAGATGTTGTCTTTAATATATACTGTATAGGCTCCTCATTTAATAGCCTTACAATTGCTTTTGAAAATATATCAACCTGCTTTTTATTAATTAGCTCCTCGCCTGCTAATAACAGTTTGGTTGGAGATATATTCAAATACTTTTCGCATAGAAATTTAAAAATAGACAGAATTTCTTCATTTGGATAAGTGATAGCTAACTTAGTTTTAAAGTCTTTTTTTAAATCTTTTAATTTCATTACAGATTTTTAATCATATGAATATCACAAGAAAAATGGCAAGTATTGCCAAGGGGGCCATCGATTTTTTTAAAACCAAACTTATCATATAATGTAATTGCTGACTTGAGTTGGGTAATTGTTTCTAAGTAACATATTTTAAAATCTGATTCAGCAGCAAAGTTCAAACATTTTAGCAGCATCTCTTTGCCTAATCCTTTTCCTCTTATTGATTTGGAAAAATACATTTTTTGAAGCTCACATATATTGTCATCTCCATTTTTTAAAGGCTTGATTCCACCACCACCAAAAATAATTCCATTAGATTCTATGACAAAATATTTTTCTCTAGAATTTTGATAATTCTGGTACATACTTTCAGTTTCATCGTCTTGGTAAGCAGTGCCGACAAGTGGCAATTTTAGCTCAACAAAAACAGCTCTAATTACATTACAAATATGCAAATTATCTTCAGGTTTTATTTCTCTAATAATGTAGCTAAAATCTTTCAAATTTTAATACTATTTTTGTTATGTGAATATACACGAAAAATATATTAATAGATGTATTCAAATAGCTAAAAATGCCATTCCTTTGGCATATCCAAATCCAGCTGTCGGCTGTTGTATTGTTCACAAAAATAATATTATTGCAGAAGGTTACACTAGTGAATATGGAGGAAGTCATGCCGAAGTTAATGCGATCAATTCATTAAAAAACAAAGATCTTTTAAGTGAATGTAGTTTATATGTAACTTTAGAGCCTTGCTCGCATTTTGGAAAAACTCCGCCCTGCTCAGATTTAATTTTAAAATATAAAATCCCAAGAGTGTTTATAGGAATTAAAGATCCTAATCCTAAAGTTAGCGGAAAAGGAATAAAAAAATTAAAAGAAAATGGAGTTCATGTTGAAGTTGAAATATTAGCAAAGGAATGTAAAAATCATCATAAAATATTTTTAACTAACATCACTAAAAAAAGACCATTTATTACACTAAAATGGGCTGAAACAGCTGATGGCTACATAGCTCCAAAAGAGAAAAAAAATACAAAGCCAGTATGGATTTCTAATAAATATTCTCAACAGCTATCTCATAAATTAAGGTCTGAGTTTGATTGTATTTTAGTAGGAAGTAAAACTATAATTGATGATGACCCCAGTTTAAATACTAGGCAATGGCATGGGAGATCCCCAAAGGTTGTAGTTTTAAATAGAAAAAATAATTTAGATAAAAATTTAAATGTTTTTAAAACAGGTTCTGAGATTTTAATTATTGATAATAAAACTATAAGCAACAATAAAAATATTACTAAACAGATATGCAAATTCTTAAAATCAAATAATATTTCGAGTATTATCGTTGAAGGAGGAGCACAAACACTTAAAACTTTTTTAAAAGAAAATATGTGGGATGAGATAAAAGTTTTTAAATCAAATAAAAAATTAGTTAATGGTATTAATGCTCCAATAATTCAATTAGAAAAATCTAGTGAAAAAAATATAATGGGAGATAAACTAATCACCTATCATAATAATTGATTTTAAATTTTATCCAAGATATATTTTGGGCATCTTTGAGGCTTTCCTGTTTGCTTGTTCATAAATGCTAAATGAGTAATTCCTTTGGTAATTAAATCTTTGTTCTCATTATATATATTGTAAGCAAATTTAATTCTAGCAGTTGGTTTTTCTAACAAGAATGTTTCAATTGTTAATTCGTCATCATAATAAGCAGATTTTACATAATTAGTTTCTAAGAATACAACAGGGAGAAGTACTCCATCAGATTCCATTTTTTTATAGGAAACTCCGATTTTAGTAATCCAGTCAAGTCGACCTATTTCAAAAAACTGTGCATAATTGCCGTGATGAACAAAACCCATTTGATCCGTTTCACCATATCTTACTCTAATTTTAGTAAAAAATATAGATTTTTTAAAAATTAATTATTAAATTTAATTATTAAGAAACATGCAAAAAAAAAAGTTAATAATCAACCGTTTTTAATTTTTTTTTTTCATTTTTTGTTCACATATTTGTCTTTCAGTTTTATATAGCTTTTTTATAGACTGATAACTATTAAAAACTAACTAAATTACAATTAATATTACCAGTTAATGAATATTACAGCTAAATCTGTTTGGACTAATTGCCTAAAATTTGTAAAAGACAATATTCAACCTCAAGCCTACAAAACATGGTTTGAACCTATACAAGCTGTTAAGTTAACTGACAAATCTCTAAGCATTCAAGTTCCTAGTAAATTCTTTTATGAATGGCTTGAGGAACATTACGTAAAACTTTTAAAAGTAGCCTTAAGTAAAGAGCTTGGAGAAGATGCTAAATTAGTTTACATCATTAAAATGGAAAACACTTTCGGCAATACACAACCATTCACCGAAAAAATTCCAAGTTCAAATAATAACTCAAGTAATTATCAAAATGTAACAACTTCAGTTAATAAAAAAATTCCTGAGCTTAAAAACCCATTTATTATTCCAGGAATCCAAAATGTTAAAATCGAGTCTCAACTAAATCCTAGCTACAGTTTTGAGAATTTCTTAGAAGGTGACTCAAATAGATTAGCAAGAAACGCTGGTATAGCTGTTGCTAACAAGCCTGGTGGAACTTCATTTAACCCTCTGTTAATATTTGGAGGAGTTGGGTTGGGTAAAACTCATTTAGCCCATTCAATAGGTATTGATATAAAAGACAAATACCCTGATAGAACTGTCTTATATATTACTGCAGAAAAATTTACTCAACAATATATAGAAGCTATCAAGAAAAATAATAGAAATGATTTTATACATTTCTACCAAATTATAGATGTTTTAATTGTTGATGACGTACAATTTTTATCTGGAAAGTCTGGGACCCAAGACGTGTTTTTCCACATATTCAACCATCTACATCAAAATGGAAAGCAAGTTATTTTAACCAGTGACAAAGCGCCAGTTGACATGCAGGATATTGAATTAAGATTATTATCTAGATTTAAATGGGGACTTTCAGCAGAACTACAAAATCCTGATTTTGAAACTAGGGTATCAATTCTAAACAACAAACTATACCGTGATGGAGTTAGCATGAGTGAAGAGGTGATTGAATATGTTGCTAAAAATATTAAAACAAACGTACGTGAATTAGAGGGTGCAATAATATCTCTAATTGCTCAAGCTTCTTTTAACAGAAAAGAAATTACTATATCTCTTGCTAAAGAAATAGTAGAAAAGTTTGTAAAAAATACTAAAAGAGAAGTGTCAATAGATTACATACAAAAAACTGTTTCTGACTACTTCCAAATGGAAGTAAGCACATTACAATCCAAAACAAGAAAAAGACATATAGTTCAGGCAAGACAATTAGCTATGTTTTTTGCAAAAAAATTCACAAAAGCATCTTTAGCTAGCATTGGTTCTCAAATTGGAAAAAGAGATCATGCAACAGTTTTACACGCTTGTAAAACCGTAGACAATCTTTCGTCCACTGATAAACAGTTCAGAAAATATGTTGAAGATCTAGGGAAAAAACTCTCTATTTAAAAAACTCAATCATCAAAGGCATATTATATTTAATTCCGAATACACTTGGTGATAATGAACCTCTTGAGGTTCTTCCTATTTCAGTTAAAAAAATTATAGAATCAACTAACTACTATCTTTTTGAAAATGAAAAAGCAGGTAGGAAGTTTATAAAGAAAATATCCCCTTCGAAAGCCCAAAGTTCATTAAAAGTGAATTTAATTAATAAATTCACTTTAGCACAAGAATTGAATTCTTTTTTAGATCCGATTTATAATGGTTATAATATTGGGTTAATTTCAGATGCTGGTTGCCCTGGAGTAGCGGACCCTGGATCAGACATTATAAAAATAGCTCATCAATCCAATATAAAGGTGGTACCTCTTGTTGGACCATCATCAATTTTACTGGCTATAATGAGTTCAGGGCTAAATGGACAAAATTTTTCTTTCAATGGCTATCTTCCAATTGATAGAGCAGATAAAAAAGATAAAATAAAAGAATTAGAAAAAACATCTCATCAAAAAAATCAATCACAAATATTTATAGAAACTCCGTATAGAAATAATAAAATGTTAGAAGATCTAATAAAAACTTTAAGTGGAGATACAAATCTTTGTATAGCTTGTGATATAACTCTAAATACAGAGTACATCAGAACTTTATCAATTAATGAGTGGAAGAAAAATAAAATTAATATTGATAAAAAACCTGCCATTTTTATAATTCACAAGTACTAGACCTTATTTTTTTATCCCTTTAGAGTCTAAGTATTTATGAAATTTCTTCGCATTATTATTATGCTCATACAAAGTTCTTGAAAAATTATGGTAACCAATATTATTAGGGTCAGCAGAAAAGTAAAAATACTTGTGCTTTTCAAAATTTAAAACAGCATCTATGGAGCTTATATCTGGCAATGCAATTAATCCTGGTGGAAGACCTTTGTACTTATATGTGTTAAATTTAGAATCAATTTTTAAATGCTTGTATAAAATTCTTCTAATAATTTCATTTTTATACTCTGGTAATTGATAAGCAGCATACTTTACAGTTGGGTCAGCTTGAAGAAGCCAATTATTATTTAACCTATTCATGTAAACCCCAGCAATCGTTGTTAACTCACTTTTCATTTTTGATTCTTGAGTTACTATTGAAGCCAATATCATCACCTGGCTTTGATTTAGACCTATTTGCTTTAATTTCTGCTTCCTTAAATCATTCCAAAATAAATTATATTCCTTTAGCATTCTTGATCTAAATGAATTTGCATCTGTATCCCAATAAAAGTTATAACTATTAGGTAAAAAAATAGAGAGAGAATTATATTTATTAAATCCATTTGATTTAAAAAAATCTAAATCTTTAAAAGAATTTAATAATGACAAACTATCGGCCTCAATTTGGCTAGAAATTTTACCTGCTAACTCATATTCGTTATCTATATTATTAAAAATAACATCAACCGTTAATTTGTTCGATCGTAAAGTATTTATAATTTGGTTATTATTCATCCCTTTTTTAATAGCAAATTTTCCAGGTTTTAATTTTACATCATATCCCTTTCTAATTGCTAGTCTTTCAAAAGAATTTATATTTTTTAAAACTGGATTTAGATCTTGCTTTAACTGCTCAAAGGTTTGATCGGTGTAGATATAAACATAAGCAATATCATTGTTAAAATTTGTGTTTGAAACAAACATAGTAACATATACAAAATAAGAAAATATTGAAAGTATAATAAGTCCAATTAGAGAAATTAATAATAATATTTTTTTTATATACATATCAATTGTAATAATAATTCATTTTTATATTTTCCATCAAATTTTATCCAATCTTTTTTTAAACCAACTTGTTTAAATTCAACACTTTTAAAGAGGTTTATACTATGACTATTATCTTCTAATATATTACAATACAACTGATGAAGAGAAAGATGGGTTTTAGAATACTGAATAAGAAGCTCTAAAGCTTCTTTAGCAAAACCTTTACTTCTCATTTTTTCATTAATAATTATAGCAACTCCAGCTCTGTTATTTTTAAAATCTATATCAAACAAATCAATCAATCCAATTGTAATATTTTGAAAATTAGTTATAACCAATCGAAGTTGTTTAGCTTCGTAAATATCCATATTTGAATTTTTTAAATATCTATTTAATAAATATCTTGAGAATGGAATTTGAGAATCACTGATGCTCCAATATTTTTCGTTATTCTCTATTGAAAACAAATAATTAATATCTTCAGATTCCAAGGCTCTTAAAAATATATTTTTTCCTTTTAACGTGTTCATATTTGTCCTTTATATACTTCGATAGCTGGTCCTTCTAGCCATATGTTTTTATAAATATTATTAAATTCAAAAGACACAAATAATTCACCACCAAGTGTGTTTATCTTAATTCTATTTGTATCTACAAGGCCTTTTTTGTAAGCTGATAAGGCAGAAGCTATAACTCCAGTTCCACAAGACAGTGTTTCATTCTCAACTCCACGTTCATATGTTCTAACCTTAATAGAGGAATTATCAATTACTTCAGTGAAATTTATATTAACTCCATCTTCACTTATTTCTTTATTGTTTCTTAATTCTCTTCCAAACTCGAAAACATTAATATTATCAATGGAATCACAAAATTTAACAAAATGTGGAGAACCTGTATCTAATAAAAACCCAGTATTAATATTTTGAATCTCAGAGACAGTATTCATTTTAATTTTAATTAAATTATTATTAATTATCCCCTCATGTATCCCATCAATTGCCATAAAATTGGCTTTATCATCAATAATATTTAATTTTTTAGCAAAAGAAATAATACATCTACCACCATTACCACACATGCTAGTTTGTTTTCCATCAGAATTAAAATAAATCATTTTAAAATCATATAGATTATCATTTTCAAGAAGAATTAAACCATCAGCTCCCACCCCAAAATGCCTGGAACATATTTTAGAAATTAGTTCAGTATTATTTTTGTCAAAAAATAGCGATCTATTGTCAATTAAAACGAAATCGTTTCCGGTTCCATGGTATTTATAAAACTCAACTGTCATGAATAACAAATATATAAAATACAGTGTTAATTATAATTGTTAAATGAACGTTAAAAGCTTTAAATCTATTTGCAATTTATTTTAATTTTAGGTTAATATTTAAATTTATTAGTTATGAAAAAATATTTATTAATAATATTATCGTCAATAATTGGAGGAATAATAGCTGTTTACATGTATGAAAAATTAACCACAGAAGTTTTCAAAAAAGAAAAAATAAGTAACCTTGTTTTAACAGAACAGTTACCAATAAATAATTTAATAGCCTCTACAAATCTCATACAAGATAGACCAGACTTTGTAAAAACAGCAGAAAATACAATTAACACGGTAGTTCATGTCAAAAATTCTCTTTCGAGTTCTGAAAAAATTACATTAGAAGACCTGATGTTTGGCAGGGGGCGAGATCAGATGCAAATTGGTACAGGATCTGGCGTTATTATTTCTGCTGATGGTTATATAATAACTAATGCTCATGTAATAGACAAAGCTGAAAAAATTCTAATTACAACAAATGATAATAAAGAATTTGAAGCTAAATTAATTGGAAGCGATGACCAAAATGACATTGCATTATTAAAAGTAGAAACTGAAAATGAGCTACCATATGCTATATTTGGTGATAGTGACGCAACTAAAATTGGAGAATGGGTGTTAGCAATTGGAAATCCTTTTAATTTGACATCAACAGTAACAGCTGGAATAATTAGTGCTAAAGCTAGAAACTTAGATCCAACTGGAAGAACTACACAATCATTTATTCAAACCGATGCTGCAGTTAACCCTGGTAATTCTGGAGGTGCATTAGTGAATACAATGGGGCAACTAATAGGAATAAATACTGCGATTCAGTCTCAAACTGGTTCTTATATTGGATACTCATTTGCAGTACCTAGTAATATTGCAAAAAAGGTTATTGAAGATTTAATGGAGTTTGGAATTGTTCAGAATGGGTTCTTAGGGGTCACTGGAACTGCTTTAGACAACAGTATTGCTAAAGAACTTTCAACAGATGAAATTGAAGGCTTTTATATAAATTCTGTTGAAAATTATTCTGGAGCAGATTTGGCTGGTATAAAAAAAGGGGATATCATAAAGTATATTGATGATATAAAAATTTCAAAATTTTCTGACCTAAAAGGCTATCTAAGTACAAAAAGACCAAATGATTTGGTAATGGTTGAGTTAATAAGTAATAAAAAGAAAAGAAAAATTGAAGTAAAATTAAATAAAAATGAAAGGATATCCTTTAATGTAATTGGGATTTTAAAAAACTTATCTGATGAAGAATTAAAAAAATATAATAAATCTAGTGGTGTAAAAATATCTGACTTTAATAGACGATATGAAAAGTATTGGACTGATTACGGAATTGAAATTGGCAACATAATAAACAGCATCAACGGCGTTAAAATTAAATCAATTAGTGATGTACAAAATATTTTAAATGAAATGAATAATTATGATCCACTCAGAATAGAGATAATTAATAGTGAAAACAAAATAGAAAGATTTAATTTTAGATAAAAACTATTTTAAATTATTAATGATATCTTCGAGCGATGAGAATTGATATAATAACAGCATTACCTGACTTACTTAAAAGTCCTTTTGAGACATCTATGCTTAAAAAAAGTATAGATTTAAAGCTTGTAGATTTACACATACACAACCTAAGAGACTTCTCTAAAGATAACTACAAAACAATTGATGATAACCAATTTGGTGGTGGTGCCGGCATGGTTATGATGATTGAACCAATAGATAAATGTATCAATAAATTAAAAAATGAACGACATTATGATGAAATTATATACTTATCTCCTGACGGTGAAAAGCTAAATCAAAAAATATCTAACAAACTATCCTTGTTGAAGAATATTATTGTTCTTTGCGGTCACTATAAAGGAGTTGATCAACGTGTTAGAGATTATTTAATTACAAAAGAAATATCAATTGGAGACTATGTATTAACAGGAGGTGAATTAGCTGCAGCAGTTTTGTGTGACTCCATAATAAGACTAATACCAGGTGTATTAAGTAATGAAACATCTGCATTAACAGATTCATTTCAAGATGACCTATTAGCTCCACCTATATATACAAGACCAAGAGATTATAATGGATGGAAAGTACCTGATGTCTTGTTAAGTGGAGATTTTCCTAAAATTGAAAAATGGAGAGAAGAAAAGGCTATAGAGGCTACATTGAAAAAAAGACCAGATATTATTGATTAAAAAAATATAGATAAATAACTGTTAAATATTGCATGTTATTAAATTATGTTTATTTTTGCAGCCAATTCGAGCTAACCTCTCAACGATAATCGTTCATGTTGTCTCAGAATAATTTTTTAAAATTAAATAAAATGACTTCATTAGTAAAATTTGTACAAGACGAGTTTGTTCCAAAAAATACTTTTCCAGATTTTGGAGCTGGTGATACAATAACAGTTTATTACGAAATTAAAGAAGGTAATAAAACTAGAACACAGTTCTTTAGGGGAGTTGTACTTCAAAAAAGAGGTAGTGGTAGTTCAGAAACATTTACAATTAGAAAAATGTCTGGATCTATTGGTGTTGAAAGAATATTCCCAATTAATTTACCTGCATTGCAAAAAATCGAAGTAAATAAGGCTGGTAAGGTAAGAAGAGCAAGAATTTTCTACTTTAGAAATCTTACTGGTAAAAAAGCAAGAATCAAGGAAGTAAGAAGAAAGTAAACTCCTTATAAACATTTGTTAATAAGTCTGGTTTACAAGTAGTTAAGATCTTTACACGATATTTTCTTGTTATTTTAAATTCATATTATATATTAGTAATAGAATCATGGCTTAATGCAGTTTCGTTTACGAAATGATTGATTCATTAAAGACGTTCTTTGAAACAATTACCTGGTTATGATTAAAAAGAGATTTATCTCTAAAATCATGAGGAAGTTTACTAAACTTAACGAAAGTAAAGCATGTAACGTCCAAAAAAATGAAAGTTTAATCTCAATGCGAAAGCCTGAAAATAAACTTAAACCTAAACAAAATTATTTATTGCTACTAGCGTTAAATAAAACAACTGAATAGGAAATAACCTTGTAATTAAACTGAGATATAAAGGCACTAAAGAGTAATATCTTCTAGTACACTACTTTATATTTCAATTGAATCGAATAACTCAAAATTATTCACAAGTGCAAGCTTGATTATAATTGGTAGATATACCACTGAAATTCGAATTCATAAAAAGCCATATTAATGCAGATTTATCTGTAATAATATGGCTTTTGTTTTTTAATAGTAAATTGAGTTTTATATAATTTTTCGCAAGTCAATTCATATATTTGTATGAAAAAAATACATAACATTCAATCAGTAGATAATAATGTCGAAAATAATATATACCAAAACTGATGAGGCTCCTGCCCTAGCGACCCTATCTTTTTTACCCATTGTAAAAGCATTTACAAAATCTTCAAAAATAGTTGTTGAAACAAAGGATATTTCTTTATCAGCAAGAATTTTGGCTAATTTTTCAGAATTTTTATCTGAGGATCAAAAAATAAATAATGATCTTGATTTCCTGGGAGATTTGGTGAAACATCCAAATGCTAATATCATAAAACTTCCAAATATTAGCGCATCAATTCCTCAAATAAAAAATGCAATAACAGAATTACAAAAGCTTGGCTACAAAATCCCCAAATATCCTAACGATGCAAACTCAGTAATTGAAAAAAAGATTAAGGCTAAATATGACTCCATTAAGGGAAGTGCAGTAAATCCTGTTTTGAGAGAGGGAAATTCAGACAGAAGAGCTCCAATAGCCATAAAAAATTACGTAAAAAACAATCCTCATTCAATGGGGGAATGGACTAATAATTCGAAAACTCATGTTTCAACAATGTCTAAAGGAGATTTTAGAAATAATGAAAAGTCTCACACCTTAGATAATAATACTGATGTTTATATATCTCACACTGATGTAAATGGGAAAGAAATATTGCTAAAAGATAAATTTAACTTACAAAAAGATGAAATAATTGATGCATCTGTAATGAGTATTAAAGCTCTGAAAAGTTTTTTAGAACAAAGTATTAATGATGCTAAAAAAGAAAATATTTTATTTTCAGTTCATTTAAAAGCGACAATGATGAAGGTTAGCGACCCTATAATTTTTGGGCATGTAGTCAAAACTTATTTTTCACAAGTTTTTAAAAAATATGAAGATATTATCAAAAAACTTGAAATAAATGTAAATAATGGCTTTGGGCATTTAACTGGAAAAATAAACGATTTAAATGATGAGTTGAAAAATGAAATTATATCTGAAATCAACAATGCATATAAAAATGGACCAGAGTTAGCTATGGTAAATAGTGATAAAGGAATAACTAACTTACATGTTCCAAGTGATGTAATTATTGATGCTTCAATGCCAGCTATGATAAGGAATTCGGGGAAAATGTGGGATTCTTGTGGGAAAGCTAAAGATACTAAAGCTGTAATTCCCGATAGTAGTTATGCTTCTATTTATCAAGCAACAATTGATTTTTGCAAAGACAATGGAGCATTTGACCCAACCACCATGGGAACAGTTCCAAATGTAGGATTAATGGCTCAAAAAGCTGAAGAATATGGATCTCATGATAAAACATTTGAAATTAAAAAAAATGGAACTGTTAGTATAAAAAACAATAAAGGAGAAATATTATTAAGTCATAATGTTGAAAGTGGTGACATATGGAGAATGTGTCAAGTAAAAGATGGGCCAATTCAAGATTGGGTTAAGTTAGCAGTTAATAGAACTCGACTATCAAAGACACCTTCAATTTTTTGGTTAGATAATCAAAGACCTCATGATATTGAATTAATAAAAAAAGTTGAATTATACTTAAACGACCATAACACAAGCGGATTAGACATTAGGATTTTATCTCCATACGAAGCAACAAAAGTAACCTTAGAAAGATTAAAACAAGGGAAGGACACTATATCTGTTTCTGGTAATGTATTAAGAGATTATTTAACCGATTTGTTTCCAATTTTAGAAGTTGGAACTAGTGCTAAAATGTTATCAATTGTTCCGCTAATCAATGGAGGAGGGTTATTTGAAACAGGAGCAGGTGGGTCTGCACCAAAACATGTTGAACAACTAATAAAGGAAAACCATCTTAGATGGGATTCACTTGGTGAATTTTTAGCTCTTAGTATTTCATTAAATCATCTAGGACTTAAATTTAAAAACTCAAAAGCAATTGTACTTGCAAAATGTCTTGATTTAGCAGTTGAAGAACTCTTATTAAATAAAAAATCACCATCGAGAAAAAAAGGAGAAATTGATAATAGAGGAAGTCATTTTTATCTATCATTATTTTGGGCCAAAGCTATTGCTAATCAAGATACAGATCTGAGTTTGAAAAGTGAATTTGATAAGGTGTTTAATCTTCTTTCTGAAAATGAAATAAAAATATTAAAACAACTTATTCAAGTTCAAGGAAAAGAAGTGGATTTAGGGGGGTATTATAAACCAGATTTGATAACAAGTAATAAAATCATGAAACCCAGTCCAATTTTTAATGAAATTATTAATAATCTATACTCTGTAAATTAATACTATTGAATAAATTTATTAAAATAACTGAACAAAATTCAAAGTATAACTCTATTGAAAATAAATCTGTTGATCTTATACTAAAAGAGATTAATTGTGAAGATCAATCTGTTGCTTATAATATAAAGAGAGAATTAGATTCTATAGAGAAAGTTATTCATGAAGCTATTAAATGCCTCAAAAATAATGGAAGAATTTTTTATATTGGATCTGGAACAAGTGGCAGAATGGGGATTTTAGATGCTTCTGAGTGTCCTCCTACATTTGGAGTGGATAAAAATGTTGTTATCGGTATAATTGCTGGAGGAGATAAAGCCATTAGAAACTCGCAAGAATTTGCTGAAGATTCAACAAATCAAGGTTGGCTTGACTTGAAAGAAAAAAAAATTAATAACAATGATATTGTAATAGGAATTGCAGCATCAGGAACTACCCCTTACGTTATTGATGCAATAAAAAAATGCAATAAAAATAATATATCAACTGCTTGTATAACCTGTAATAAAAATAGTCCATTAGCAAAAGAATCTAAATTTCCAATAGAAATAATTGTTGGCCCGGAATATATTACTGGAAGTTCAAGAATGAAGGCTGGAACTGCTCAGAAAATGGTTTTGAATATGATTAGTACATCAGTAATGATTAAATTGGGTAGGGTAAAAGGAAATTTAATGATAGATATGCAGCTTTCTAACAATAAGTTAATAGAAAGAGCAATCAATATGTTAATCAGCTCTTTAAACGTTTCTTACTCAGATGCTAAAAAACTGATAACAAAATATGGAAATGTTAGAAAAGCAATTGAAAATTATAATGAATAAAACCCACAAAAAAATAGTAGAAAATTTTCCAAAAAAAAATGATTTAAGGGTAAAAAATCTTTACACAGGTATTCAACTTTTATGTATTTCTTTAATTACAATCATTAGTGGACCAATTTTGATTCAAATTGGATTTGTTAAATCAAAAGATCTTATAAATCTTTACTCAATTTTAGGAATTTTAGTCTGTGTATTAGCTATTGTATTAATATATTCAGGGGTAAAAAAGATAGGAGATTATATTTTTTATCAAAAATGATAGATAATAAATTATATTAAATAAGATTATACAATTATATTTACTTTTTAAAGCAGTTTTATGATTAATATCACACTAAAAGATGGTTCAAAAAAGAGTTTTTCGAAAGGAATCTCCGTTTTAGATATAGCCAAAAGTATAAGTGAGGGTTTTGCAAGAAACGTAATTTCAGCAAAATTTAATGATATAATTATTGAAACATCTACATGCTTAGTTTCTGATGGCTCTTTGGAACTTTATACATGGGAGGATGAAAATGGAAAAAAAGCATTTTGGCACTCCTCATCACACATTTTAGCACAAGCTATTCAAGAGTTGTATGAAGGAGTAAAACTTACCATAGGGCCTGCAATTGATAAAGGGTTTTATTATGATATTGATTTTGGAGATAAATCTATTTCTGAAAAAGATTTTAAAAATATAGAATCTAAAATGCTTGAAATAGCAAGGGGGAAACATGATTTTAAAATGAGATCTGTAAGTAAAAGTGATGCTCTTGATTTATACTCATCTGAAAAAAATGAATATAAAGTTGAACTTATACAAAATCTTACCGATGGTGAAATAACATTTTGTGATCATTCAAATTTTACAGATTTATGTAGAGGTGGACACATTCCTAACACTGGAATCGTTAAAGCTTTTAAATTATTAAGTGTAGCCGGAGCATACTGGAGAGGAAATGAGAAAAACAAGCAATTAACAAGAGTTTACGCAATATCTTTTCCTAAGCAAAAGTTACTAACTGCGTACCTTGATAACTTGGAAGAAGCAAAAAAAAGAGATCATAGAAAAATAGGTAAACAACTAGGGTTGTTTACCTTTTCTCAAAAAGTCGGATTAGGTTTACCTCTTTGGCTTCCTAAAGGAGCTGATTTAAGGTCAAGATTAGAGAATTTTTTAAAAGATGCTCAAAAGAAAGCTGGCTATGAAATGGTTATTACACCACATATTGGTCAGAAAGAACTATACATGACTTCTGGCCATTATGAAAAATATGGAGAAGATAGTTTTCAACCAATTAGAACTCCTAAAGAAAATGAAGAATTTCTTTTAAAACCTATGAATTGTCCCCATCATTGCGAGATTTATAACTCAGATAAATTTAGTTATAAGGACCTACCTGTTAGGTATGCTGAATTTGGTACTGTTTATAGGTATGAACAAAGTGGAGAGTTACATGGACTAACTAGAGTTAGAGGTTTTACTCAAGACGATGCTCACATATTTTGTACTGAAGACCAATTGGATGAAGAATTTAAAAACGTAATTGATTTAGTACTTTATGTTTTTAAATCGTTAGGGTTTGATAATTTCACTGCTCAAGTTTCACTAAGAGATCCAGAAAAATCTGAAAAATATATTGGAACTAATGAGGTTTGGGAAAAATCTGAAAACGCGATTTTAAAAGCAGTTAAAGAAAAGAACTTAAAATATAAGATTGAAAAAGGTGAAGCCGCCTTCTATGGACCTAAACTAGATTTCATGGTCAAAGATGCACTAGACAGGGAATGGCAATTAGGTACCATTCAAGTTGACTACAATCTTCCTGAAAGATTTGAACTAACTTATAAAGGAAATGATAACCAATTATATAGACCCGTAATGATTCATAGGGCACCTTTTGGAAGCTTAGAGAGATTTATAGCAATTTTATTGGAGAATACAGCCGGTAATTTACCTATTTGGTTAATTCCTGAACAGGTTGCAATACTTAGTATTAGCGATAAATACGAGAAATACACTAAAAAAGTTTTAAATTTGTTAGAAATTAACGAAATTCGCGCCCTGCTTGATAATAGAAGTGAAACAATGGGAAGAAAGATTCGTGATGCAGAAATAAATAAAACTCCATACATGATTATTATTGGAGAAAACGAAGAAAAAGAAAACTGTATTTCATTAAGAAAACACGGTGGAGAAGATTTAGGTAAAATGAGTGTTGAAGATTTTGTAAAAATTATAAATAATTCAATAAAAAATATATTTAATAACTAAAATTATACACTATAGCAATTAGAAGAAGAAAACCAAGAGGTCCTGCAAGGATTATCAAAGTTGACGAACATAGAATAAATAGTAAAATCCTAGCACC
>Ga0209199_1000301_pt1 | contig 74608 bp, 58 predicted proteins | sample COGITO_mtgs_1105_7_FD_184805 | JGI IMG/M metagenome (GOLD analysis project Ga0209199, IMG submission 184805) | Pelagic marine microbial communities from North Sea - COGITO_mtgs_110523 (SPAdes) (version 2) | ecosystem: Environmental > Aquatic > Marine > Epipelagic ... | reverse complement strand
TTAGTTGTTAGGGATTTTTTGTTTTATAGAATCTATCATAAATTGTTCTAGCTTAGTCTGGCATCCTGGTGAAGTTTGACTTATATAAAATAGAGTTCTTCTATTTTATAATTATAATATTGCCGCTAATATAAGTAAGAGTAATAGCCAGTTGTAAACACTTAAATACCATTCGCAAACGCCATAAAGATGTCTTCATGACGCTCCATATCCATGTTTGGTGATAGAGAGGCTCGAACAATGTAATCTTTATCCTCTTCTTTGGTGGTTCCCTGAGTAGAAGTCGCAGGAATCGTCCAATAGCACCCTTTTAATTGTCCATAACTAACACAGAATTTACTTTCATTCGGTATTTCTTGAATCATCAAGTTGATTAATTGAAGATTTAATTCTCTTTTGTAATTCTCTTTTTCTTTGTCAGAACCCCCTTTAGTCGGAAGATCTAGTGAAAATACAGATGGCGTATAGCCTTCTTTTGCTAATTCTTCAGAAACAAAGTTAATTTTAGCCTCTGGCAACACCTTCTTAATGTAATTTACAAACTGACGTGTGTTTATATAGGCCTCAGAAATCCTTTGATTCATTGAAGGCAATTGCTTTGCTAATAGTTGAACTTGAAGAGTAGTTGCTTCATTGTTACAAAGTTTTAAATGTGTTTCAATATCCTTCATTAGTTCAGCTGCTTTTTCATTTGCTACACAATACCCAGCAGTACAGAGCCCGCCACTAGGAAATTTTGAGCCACTGACATAAGATATCGCCTTAACAGCTGAGAGTGTTTCGCCTTTGCCCATAAAACGAATATTAGGGCAAAAGGTTTGGTCTAATATAAAAACAGGTTCAATCGCACTTGTATTGTTTTTGGTTTTACGCTCCTTTGTTAATACCTTTTTTAATTTTATTAAATCCGGAACCTCGACTCTTGGGTTTGTTGGGATTTCAGCGATTATATAAGCAACTGCATCTTCATTAGCAATTATATCTAAAACACGGTCAATGCTTTGAACCATGTCTTTTCCGCCGTCCACATTTAAATCCACGACTTCTACAGCATCAATACACCTTGCGACTCGCCTTGCCTGATCATTAGTGCCGCCATAGCAATTCGTAGGGACAATAATTTTTATATTTTTTCCTTTGTAATTTTCGAGAGCATTGTGAATCAGGCCCATCATAATCGCGTATTGAATAGAGAGACCGCTAGAGCCAATTAGAGGAGCTGTTTGGGTGTTTGTAATTTCCATAACAGATTCGACTACTTGCTTTTTAGGGATCCACTCATTTTCCTTTCTGCTATGTAAGGAAGTCTTATTTACTAAGGACTTTAAAGCGATAAGACAGTTAGCCGGAGTCATTGCAATTGTTTCTCGTCTTCGAACATGTTGTATTTCTGAAACATAAGATGTGTTCGATTGGCTGTTAACGAATAAAACACTTCCAAGTTCTGCAAAACAGCTGACATAAAAGTCAATGTTATTGGATAGGATAATACTAGAAAGTTTGGTTTGGTTTGCAATGAAAATAGAGGTTCCATTAAAATCTGATATTTCATTAACCGATTCTACTTTATTTAATTTAAAGCTATAGCCGTAAACGTCCTTAAGAACGTCTCCCTCTAAAAATTCAGGCACTTCTCCTATATAACTTATTTGTGTTTTTTTGTTGTTTAATGCGTTTTTCCTCAAGATGGCCATCACTGGAATCGTTTTGGATGAAAAGCTGATTACATTTTCTGGTTTTAGAGAGTTTGACTTCCCTAGAGCCCATTCTAGCAAACAAGATAATGGATGGCCTAATCTAATATAATCAAATGCAGTCGGGAGGTTATGAAGTGCTGATGGTTCAAAGTTGTCATCATTAAATAAAACGTCAAATTGCTGTATGAATTGCGTTTTCGCTAATTTTTCATCATAGATGTCGAGTCGATGGGTTGTATTAGTAAGCCAAAAACCTGGCATATTTTCTAATATTTTCCCGACATAGTTCACTGCTTTAGCATCTTTCATAATCCTTCTTTAAAGACTCCCAAGATATATTAATTAGCGCTATTTTAAAAGTCTTTAATGACGTATTGTTAATTTATAAAGAGTCCTTAAAGTGGTTTTTATTTACAATATGATCTTTTTTTTTGTACTCAAAAACATATATTTTTTAATACAGCAAAGCAGTGGGAGTCCCATTGTTTTTATACAAGAAGCAGCCAATACATAGAAATAGAACCTTCTAAAAAAAGAAATTTAAAACTTATTGAATTGAAATTGGTTTGAAGAAAAAGATTGAGGTCTTTATTCTAATCAAGATAAACTTAGTGTAAATTATTTATAACCTATGATTATATTTTAATATTTAACATTAATTTATCAAAATAGCTCTTGAAATCACCATTTTTTGAATCTCAGAGGTCCCTTCATAAATCTGTGTAATTTTGGCGTCGCGCATCAAGCGTTCTACATGATAGTCTTTTACAAAGCCATTGCCACCATGTATTTGAACTGCTTCTACCGTGTGTTCCATGGCGATTCTTGAAGCAAATAGTTTAGCCATAGCACTTGAGGTGTCGTAAGCAACTCCTTGGTCTTTTTCCCAAGCGGCTTTCATTACCATGTGTCGAGCCGCTTCAATATCAGTTGCCATATCTGCCAGTTTAAAAGCAATCGCTTGATGATTACAAATTTCTGTTCCAAAGGCTTTTCGTTGTTTGGAATAAGCCAATGCGAGCTCGTATGCACCAGAAGCAATGCCTAATGCCTGTGCTGCGATGCCTATACGACCACCAGAAAGAGTTTTCATGGCAAATTTAAATCCAAAACCATCCTCCCCAATCCGATTTTCTTTTGGGACTTTCACATCATTGAATTGTAATGTATGGGTGTCGCTCCCCCGAATTCCAAGTTTATCTTCCTTGGGCCCAATCTCAAAACCAGCCATGCCTTTTTCTAAAATAAAGGCATTAATTCCCTTAGACCCCTTTGAGCGGTCTGTTTGTGCTATAACGATGTATACCCCTGCACGTCCTCCACTGGTAATCCAGTTTTTAGTGCCGTTAATTAAATAATGATCCCCGTGATCTATAGCAGTTGTTTGTTGAGAGGTAGCATCACTTCCGGCTTCTGGCTCACTCAAACAAAAGGCCCCTACAACCTCTCCAGAGGCTAATTTTGTTAAGTATTTTTCTTTCTGTATTTCGGAACCATATGTTTGAAGTCCATAACAAACAAGAGAATTGTTGACGGATACAATGACCGAAGCAGAGGCATCGACTTTTGATAGTTCTTCCATTACTAATACATAAGACATGGTGTCCATGCCACTTCCGCCGTACTTGGGATCTACCATAATACCCATAAAGCCCAATGCTCCCATTTTTTTTACTAAATTGTCAGGAAATTCTTGGAGTTCGTCGCGTTTAATTACGCCAGGTCTTAATTCGGTTTGAGCAAAATCACGTGCCGCATCGCGGACCATTAATTGTTCTTCAGATAAGGAGAAATTCATAAATTTTTAATTTGTCTTCCAAATATAGGCAAATTTACTATGCACGCATAGCAAATACTTAAAAATATACGATGATTGCAAACTGTTTTAAAAATCAAAATGACTTTTATGTCATTGGAGTCATGTCAGGAACTTCCCTTGATGGCATTGATTTGTGTTATGCCCATTTTCAGTACGGAAGTACTTGGAAGTTCCATATTATTGACTCGCAAACTGTTGATTATTCTGAGCAATGGCAACATCGGCTTCGAACTGCGATCAAATTAAACCCAGCAAAGTTAGCACAGCTAAACAATGATTATACGAAGTTTTTATCTACAGTAATTTCCTGCTTTATTAAAAAACATCCCGAAGCGCCTATCGATGCTATTTGTAGTCACGGACATACTGTTTTTCATGAGCCCAACCAAGGAAAGACACTTCAAATAGGGAATCTTCCAATTTTAGCTACCTATTTAAATCAAACAGTTGTTTGTGATTTCCGGACTCAAGATGTGAGTTTTGGAGGTCAAGGTGCTCCATTAGTTCCGATAGGGGATGCGATGCTATTTCCAAATTATGACTATTGTATTAACTTAGGTGGCTTTGCAAACATCTCTTTTGATAAAGATAGCAAGCGTATTGCTTTTGATGTTTGTCCCGTTAATATTGTTCTAAATCATTATGTGAAAGCATTGGGATTGCCTTACGATTCTGAAGGTTATATTTCTACTAAAGGAACAATCTGCGTTCCCTTACTAGACCATTTGAACGCCTTGGAGTTTTACGCGTCCCCACCCCCAAAATCATTAGGGCTAGAATGGGTGCAAGAGTATGTAATTCCATTAATTGACATTTATTCGCTTGAGGTTTCGGAGGTTTTGAGAACTGTGGTAGAGCATTGTGCTATTCAGATTTCTAGCCTTTTAACAATGAACAACCTTAAAAACGGATTGTATACAGGAGGCGGCGTGTATAATTCATTTTTAATGGAACGTATATCAAGTCTTAGTTCACAAGAACCAACAGCTGTAGACCCTACTATTATAGAGTTTAAAGAAGCGTTAATATTTGGTTTTTTAGGCGTACTTAGACTTAAGGAGCTTCCAAATTGTCTTCATAGTGTAACTGGCGCCAGCCATGATCATAGCAGCGGACGTGTTTATTTATCTAAAATTAACATTAAATCGATATAATGCTTATTTAGTTTTTTATATTTGTTACACAGTCACAATCAGTAGAGATTGTGCTTTAAAAATATAAAATTCAACAAATGGAAGCAGTTATCATAATTGTATTTGTACTTGGTTATTTAGCAATTACATTAGAACACACTTTAAAAATTGATAAATTAATTCCTGCCTTGGTTATGATGGCCATTAGCTGGGCCTTAGTTTCGTTTGGGATTGATGATTTTCAAACTTGGTTTGATTCTAGTAAACATGCTCTTTTAGATAACTTCCAAATACTTGGTCACAGCGAAAAAATGCATATTTTAGAAGAAACCCTATTACATCACTTAGGGAAAACGGCTGAAATTTTAGTGTTCCTTTTGGGCGCCATGACCATTGTTGAAATCATTGCTTACTTCAATGGGTTTTCGACCATCAAAAACTTTATTAAAACGAAAAAGAAATCGAAGCTACTTTGGATTTTTGCCGTTTTAGCTTTTGTATTATCAGCTATTATTGATAATCTTACCGCTACGATTGTTTTAATATCATTACTTCAGAAAATAATTAACGACCGCAAAATGCGTCTATGGTTTGCAGGTCTTATTGTGATTGCCGCCAATGCAGGAGGTGCATTTTCTCCCATTGGAGACGTAACTACCACAATGTTGTGGATAGCAAACAAGGTGAGTACGGGCCATTTATTTGCTTACTTATTGCTGCCATCAATAGTCTGTATGGTCGTGCCTACACTCATTGCGTCACGCCTCCCAGCTTTTAAAGGGTTTCTAGAAATTGATACCACACAATCTGAGCCAGCAGGACGTTTTAGCGGAACTATGCTTTATTTGGGGCTAGCGGCGATTATATTCGTTCCTATATTTAAAGTTGTGACTCACCTTCCTCCTTATGTAGGGATGATGCTTTCATTGGGAGTAGTAGCGGTATTTGCGGAAATTTATAGTTCTTCAAAATTTAGCATAAATGAACTGGATAAAGCAAACATTCAAGGCCCTGTCCACCACAGCCCAGTACATCATTCTTTATCCAAAATAGAATTACCGAGTATCTTGTTTTTCTTAGGAATTCTAATGGCAGTGGCAGCCCTAGAATCATTAGGTATTTTGTTTGGATTTGCCGACTGGCTTAAGGTCGCTACTCCTGCTTTAGGTACAGAGTTAGCTGGAACAGAAGTCTCCGATTTAGTAGTGCTCTTACTAGGAGTAGGATCTGCAGTTATTGATAACGTGCCTTTGGTAGCCGCTTCTCTAGGAATGTTTTCGGAACCTATGGATCATCAACTTTGGCATTTTATTGCCTATTCTGCTGGTACAGGAGGAAGCATGCTTATTATAGGATCTGCGGCTGGAGTTGTTGCGATGGGAATGGAGAAAATTAACTTTTTCTGGTATTTAAAAAAGATATCTTGGCTGGCCTTAATTGGGTTTCTAGCAGGAGCGGTCACCTTTTTCTTTACCAGAACTCTACTTTAGAGATAATTTTTATTAATTTTCAACGTTTTTCAGTTAAACCAATTACTCATAAATATATGATTCAAGATGAAATTGCACTGTCCTTAGAGACTGAATCAATCGAAAAAACACTATCGATTGTTGAGCTAATTAAAAGTGGAGGCCTCGCAGGTCAACTCATAATAGCACTCTTAACAGCACTGCTTGTGGTCGCTTTATATATTTATTTTGAACGCCTTTTCACAATTAAAGCCGCTTCCAAGGTAGATCCAAATTTCATGAATCAGATTAAAGACCATGTTGTTAATGGGAAAATAGAAGCAGCTAAAGCACTTTGTGTGAATGTTAACTCTCCAGTATCTAGGTTAATTCATAAGGGGATTTCTCGAATTGGACGCCCACTAGCTGATATCAATTCAGCCATTGAAAATGCGGGCAAACTAGAAGTCTACAGTCTTGAAAAAAACGTCAGTATACTCGCGACTATTTCAGGTGCAGCCCCGATGATTGGATTTTTGGGAACGGTGATAGGGATGATCTTATCCATTTTTGAAATTGCCAATTCTGGGGGTCAAATAGATATTAAATTATTAGCAGATGGGTTGTATACGGCAATGACCACAACGGTCGCCGGTTTAGTGGTCGGAATTATAGCGTATATTTCTTATAATCACATCGTTGGACGTACTAATAAAGTGGTATATCAAATGGAAGCCAATTCTGTAGAGTTCTTAGATTTACTCAACGAACCTATATAATATGAATCTTAGAGGTCGAAATAAAATCACGCCAGAATTTAATATGTCGTCAATGACGGATATCGTGTTTCTATTATTGATTTTTTTCATGATAGCATCCACTTTAGTGACTACCAATGCAATTGATATCCTGCTACCAAAAGCCAGTGGTAAAACTGAAAATAAAAAATCAATATCTGTAAGCATTCAAAAAGACTTAACGTTCTATATCGATCAAAAAGAAGTTGAGGTTCAAAATTTAGAATCTGAATTACTTAAGTTATTTCAAGATGAAACGGCCCCAGCTCTTGTATTAAGAGCTGAAAAATCGGTCCCTGTTGATTATGTTGTTAAGGTGATGGATATTGCAAACCGTAATAAATTCAAAATTATATTAGCTGTAAATCCTAATTAAGATGCGCTATTTTAAGACTAAACATCAACAACATTCGGCCCGACTGACAGCGGTTATCATGTTGTTATTGGTTTTGCTTTTATTTGTTGTTGGTTCTGGATATATGGACCCTCCTTTAGAGTATGGAGTAGCTGTTAATTTTGGTTCTTCTGATACAGGTAGCGGGCTGGCACAGCCTAAAGAAACACTCGCTTCAGAATCCACTCCGGTTACAGACCCAATAGAAGAGTCCGAGATAGTACCAACTGATGCATCAAGTGATTCGGCCCCTTCAGAAGAGGTACTGACCGCAGAAGATTTAGAATCGATTGCCCTTAAAAATGCGAAAGCAGAAAAAGCCAAAGCAAAGCTAGAGGCCGAGCGCTTAAAAAAGGAAGCAGACGACATAAATGCTAAAAAGAAAGCAGAGTTAGACGCGCTTATGGGAGGCATTGGAGCAGACCAAGGCACAGACAAAGGGTCGGAAGGTGATGATGAGGCACCAGGAGATAAAGGCCAACTAGATGGCAATGCCTATGCGTCAAGCTATTTTGGATCTTCAGGAAGTGGTAACGGCGGTGTAGGCTATGGTCTTAATGGTCGTGGACGCCCAACCAAACGAAAAGTGATTCCTGAATGTGACGAAGAAGGAACTGTTGTTGTTGAAATTCATGTCAATCAAAACGGAATAGTCATTAAAGCCATCCCAGGAAAACGAGGGACAACTGGAGATAGCTGTCTATATGAAGCGGCAAAAAAAACAGCACTTACCCATAAGTGGCCTGCGGACTCTAAAGCCCCTTCAAAGCAAATTGGGTTTGTCATTGTAGATTTTAGCGTCCGAAAATAAATGAATTATTCAGAAACCACCAACTGGCTTTTCTCTCAGCTACCAATGTATCAAAATGTGGGAAAATCAGCCTATAAAGCGGATTTGTGTCAAACACTCAAACTCGCCAAACAGCTTAATCATCCAGAACATAAATTCAAATCCATTCATGTTGGAGGCACCAACGGTAAAGGGTCTACCGCTCACATGTTGGCGTCTGTATTGCAAGAAGCTGGCTATAAAGTAGGATTGTATACGTCTCCACATTTAAAAGAGTATCGCGAACGCATCCGTATAAATGGTATTAAAATCAGTGAAAATTTCGTGGTTGATTTTGTCGCAAATAATAAATCTTTTTTTGAAGCGAATGACCTGTCATTTTTTGAAATGTCAGTGGGAATGGCCTTTGATTATTTTGCACAAGAACAAGTTGATATTGCTGTGGTTGAGGTCGGGCTTGGTGGCCGCTTAGATTCTACCAACATCCTAAAACCTGAAGTCTCAGTAATTACCAATATTGGTTTGGACCATACGCAATTTTTAGGTACGACTCTAGAAGCCATAGCAGGTGAGAAGGCGGGAATTATAAAATCAAATACGCCCATAGTTATTGGCGAAACACAGTTAGAAACCGAAATCGCTTTTAGAACCAAAGCGACTAAAGAACAGGCACCGATTTATTTTGCAGATCAACGCATACAAACTACACCTCCCACAAGTTTAAAAGGCGCTTATCAAATTCATAATGTACGGACGGTACTTCAAACTATTGAAATCTTAAATGCCAGGGCGTTTACAATCCCTACAAAAGCAGTGCATCAAGGCCTATTAAAAGTAACCGAAAACAACGGGCTTCGTGGCCGTTGGGAGGTTTTGGGCAGTTCCCCAAAAATAATTTGCGATACTGCACACAATAGAGAAGGGCTGCGTTTGGTATTTAAACAACTACAATCCGAAAAATTTCAACACTTACATGTGGTGTTAGGTATGGTGAATGATAAAGATGTTAGTTCGCTAATAGACCTTTTTCCAAAGCATGCGCAGTATTACTTTTGTAAACCCAATGTCCCTAGGGGGTTAGAAGCGTTTCAGCTAGCTGAGATTTTTAAAAAAAACAATCATAAAGGATCAGTTTATTCATCCGTTAAAGATGCTTTAAATGCCGCCAAACAAAGCGCTTCCCACGAGGATCTGATCTACGTTGGTGGCAGTACTTTTGTGGTGGCGGAAATAATATAATATTTTATAAAAAAACCTTTTGTGAATTGAAAAACTAAACTATATTTGCAGACCTTCTAGAGGGCGCATAGCTCAGTTGGTTCAGAGCACCTGGTTTACACCCAGGGGGTCGGGGGTTCGAATCCCTCTGCGCCCACATCACTCACAATCCTGATGATTTATCATCAGGATTTTTTGTTTCAAAAAAATCGAAATTTATTTTGTGTTTTCAATGAACAAAAAAGACTTTACAAAGTTCAGGATTGTATTTGCAGAAGTGGTCCTAGCGGGAACTATAATCCCTCTGCGCCCACAGAATAAAAAAAACCACTCATATGAGTGGTTTTTTTTTATTATAATTAAAATGAAATTAATCATCTCGCTTGACATGAATCACTCCAGTAATTGTGTGTGCAACTCCTTGACTATCTTCATAAGCACCACCGAAATTAATATCAATGTATTCATCAATACCAGCTCCAAATGCATTTAAATTAAATGTAATTTGGTTGTTTACATCACTTGGGTACACTGGGCAAGTTTCTACAAAAGAAAAACCTGTATTTTGGTAATCGAATGTATATATTCCTTCAAAATTAGGGTAATTTGAGTTTAAATTCCCTCTCACCCAAAAACAATTTTCCCAGTTTTGGTTTTGATCATCCCCATAATAAGAAATATCTATATAGTCAGATTGGACAGAAACATTAATATTAGAAACAATATACTCTACTGGCCCATCATCAATACTATATTGAATAAATTCTTCTATACTATTACAGGCTGATAAGGTTCCTAAGTCCGTATCAGGGCTTGTCAATGTATAATTAATTTCACCAGTACTTTGTAAGTTGTTATAATCATACCCCGTAATGCTAATTGAAGCATTTTCAATACAACTAAGTACATTGATTTCATATGAGCCATCTGTGACTATGCTATAAAAAGGGATCCCATTTCCAATACTACCCTCTACATAACCATTAACGACAGCATCTCCATCGCATGTGTTAAAAACCCCTGTAATGGTTTCTAAATATTCTTCAACCTCAGGAGCATCAAGGACGACGTTAAGTGTAATGTCCTCACTGAAAGGACCAACTGTTTCGGATGAATTAGGAATTTCTATGTTATTACAAATATTGTATAGATAGTATTGTAAATTCAAAATTTGGTTTGCTGGGATAATTCCACAAACTTCTCCAGAGTCATTGGTAATTCCGTAGCCAGTTCCGTTAAATTCACTTTCAATACTTACTCTGATATTACTCAATGGAGTATTGTTGGCATCACTAATATTCAAGCAGATATTGACATAGTCTGTAGGGATATCACAATTCCAAAATGAGAAATGACTGACTGTTCCAACATATTTAGTGCCCTGTAATGTGGCACTGCCTTCTTCAATCCAATAGCCATTATCTTCGTCAAAATACCAAAGCGGAATTTCATTGGGGGCACTTGCTAATATTTCAGGATCCAATGGAACGGATATAGTAGCAGTGGTGCCCTCAGAAAGGTTCAATTTCTCTCCAGTTTCACTGCGTAGTTCTACGGCCAACATACCAAGAGTTTCAAGCATTCTTGCTTCATTTTCTAAATTTTCAGCTAAGAGCATTCCAGGCATTTGTTGCTGCATATTTTCATCTGTAGGGTTTAATAAATGCAAAGTCACTTGTACATCACCAGTGTATTCGCTTCCATCGGAATTACTGTAAGCTCCAGAAAGTTCAACGGCCGCACCATTGCTTAAACTAACGGTTTCGGCAGCTCCAGAACTCACTGTTTTCGTCACAGTTTGTGGTAATAACATTATTTTAACTTGATTGATCCCTGCCGTTGGCACGACTGACCTTGAGCCGTGTAGGAAACCTGCTTTTTCGACTTTAATAAATGCAAACTTCTCATAGGCTTGTGCATTTTTTATAATAAAGATGCCGTTGATATCAGTGTCAGTTGTGCTGCTTCCAATTTGAACCGTTGCCCCGCTGATAGGATTGTTTAGGTTGTCTACTACACGTCCCATGAAATCGCTATTCATTTGACTCCCAAAACTTTCTAATAATGTTACGGATGAAGATGGTGTGTTGGATTCTCCAAGGTTGCCAGTTGGTTCGTCATTACAGCTTACAAAGCAAAAGAAAATTAATAATACCAATAAATTTCTAAGATTTGTTAATCCTTTAAATGTTGTCATGATCATTTTAAATTGATTAATAGTTGAACAATATACAAAATGAATTAAATAAAACTGCTTTTTTTTATGAATCAGATATTTAAGGAGTTCGCTTCGTACTAGAATTTAAAGATTGATAACTTACGCACATGGAGTAGGTTATGATTCAGTGTAATTAAAAAAATCCACTCATTTGAGTGGATTTTTTTAATTATAGCTGTTTTTTTTATTAATTTTTAAACTAACATCGTGACAGGATTCTCAACATACCCCTTAAGAGTTTGCAGAAACTGTGCGCCCGTAGCGCCATCTACCGTTCGGTGATCGCAAGCAAGGGTGAGTTTGATGGTGTTTCCAACCACGATCTGTCCGTTTTTAACCACTGGTTTTTGAACAATCGCTCCCACCGATAAAATCGCTGAGTTGGGTTGGTTGATAATCGATGTAAAACTCTCTATACCAAACATTCCTAAGTTGGACACCGTAAACGTACTGCCGTCCATCTCTTGAGGTGTTAATTTTTTGGTACGTGCACGGCCTGCAAAATCTCTAACCGCAGCGCCAATTTGTGGCAAGCTTTGCTCATTTGCAAAACGCACTACAGGAACGACCAAACCGTCTTCTACCGCCACCGCCACACCAACGTGTACGTGGTTGTTGAGTTTCATGCGATCTGCAAACCATTGAGAATTTACTTGTGGGTGCAAACGCAATGCCAACGCACAGGCTTTGACAATGATATCGTTAAATGATATTTTAGTGTCTGGTACGGTATTGTATTGTGCTCTAAACGCCAAGGCATTGTCCATGTCAAACTCCACATTTAAATAATAATGAGGTGCAGAGAACTTAGATTCGCCCAAACGTTTCGCAATGGTTTTACGCATTTGCGAATTCTTAATTTCTTCAAAGTCTTCTTGTCCTGTTGGTACAAATTTCGCTGTACTTGCATTAGAACTAACAGCAGCGGGTGTAAAGTTCTCAACGTCACGCTTGATGATGCGTCCGTTTTCGCCACTTCCAACCAATTGGTTTAAAGCAATGCCTTTATCGTCTGCAATTTTTCGCGCTAGCGGCGAAATATGTAAGCGTCCTGTTGAGTTGGGTACGGGAACTGCTACTGGAGCAGCCTCTGTTATCACTGTCTCTTTAACAACGGGAGCGGATACTTTAGGTGCTTCTTGTGGCGCTGCTTCTACAGCCGCGGTTTCACCAGCAGAAAAGTTAGCAGCGACTGCTGAAACATCGGTTCCGGCAGGGCCAATAATCGCTAAAAGAGCGTCTACTTTTGCAGAGTCGCCTTCTTGCAATCCGATGTATAATAAGGTACCTTCGTTAAAGGATTCAAATTCCATCGTGGCTTTATCTGTTTCGATTTCAGCCAAAATATCGCCTTCTTCGATTACATCACCAACTTGTTTGAGCCAACTAGCAACAGTCCCTTCTTCCATGGTATCACTTAAGCGTGGCATAGTGACCACAATAACACCTTCTGGAATGCTTGTTGTAGTTTCCACAACGGATGCAGCTGCTTCAACTGTTGCCTCTGTTTCTTCTGGTATTTCTTCTACAGCAGCCGTTGGTTCCAATAGCGCCGAAATATCTTCACCTTCATCGCCAATAATGGCAAGAAGTTCGTCTACCATAGTAGCTTCACCTTCTTGAACACCAATATGGAGTAAAGTTCCTTCATTAAACGATTCAAATTCCATTGTTGCTTTATCCGTTTCGATTTCCGCAAGAATGTCACCTTCTTCAATTTTGTCTCCTACTTTTTTCAACCAGCTGGCCACGGTTCCTTCTTCCATGGTGTCGCTTAGTCGGGGCATGTTAACTATGATTGCCATAACTTATAATTTATGTTGTAAAAATGGATAATCTTCTTGCTCATATACGACATCGTACATTAAACTTTTCTCTGGATATGGAGATTCATCAGCGAATTTCTCACATTCAGCAACGAGCTCCTTCACACGCTTATCAATGACTTTAATATCTTCTTCTGTGGCGTATTCTTCACGAAGAATGACATCTAAGACTTGTGTAATAGGGTCAATTTTTTTGTATTCTTTTACTTCGTCTTTTGTTCGGTAGTGTTGGGCATCACTCATAGAGTGTCCTCTGTAACGGTAGGTTTTCATTTCCAAAAATGTAGGGCCATCACCTCTTCGAGCGCGTTGAATCGCTTCATCAAATGCTTCTGCCACTTTAATTGGGTTCATCCCATCTACAGGGCCGCAAGGCATTTCATAACCTAAACCTAATTTCCAGATGTCCGTATGGTTAGCGGTTCTGTCTACAGAAGTTCCCATTGCATAGCCGTTATTTTCACAAACAAATACTACTGGAAGCTTCCATAGCATAGCCATGTTAAAAGTTTCATGCAATGAGCCTTGTCTCGCAGCACCATCTCCAAAATAACAAAGCGTAACAGCACCGGTTTCGTGGTATTTATCTCCAAAAGCCATTCCAGCTCCTAAAGGAATTTGCCCACCAACGATTCCATGACCGCCATAAAATCCTTTTTCTTTAGAAAAAATATGCATAGAGCCACCCAATCCTTGAGATGTTCCCGTGGCCTTTCCAAAAAGCTCTGCCATCACCCGTCGCGGATCTACACCCATTCCTATAGGTTGCACGTGATTTCGATAGGCAGTGATCATTTTGTCTTTGGATAAATCCATTGCGTGCAAAGCACCTGCTAAGACCGCTTCTTGACCATTGTAAAGGTGGAGAAACCCTCGTACTTTTTGTTGGATATAGACAGCTGCAAGTTTGTCTTCAAACTTTCGCCATAACATCATATTTTCGTACCAATCAAGGTAGACTTCTTTGGTTATTTTCTGCATGGTTTTACAGTAATTTAATTTAATGTAAACACAAAAGTAATACTTTGCTTGATAACCTAAAAAGAGTAAGGGTTAATTTTTTAAAAAAACGTTATAGTACCGATTTATCAAAAACCCAAGGAAGGATGTTTTCGACTGATTTTGAGAACGCTATCTGTCCTGAAGTCCCCATAAAATACAACTCCATTGGGGTGTTTTGTTTGACTTCATATTCTGACAATGCTTGTCTACAGGCGCCACAAGGGGGGATGGGTTTAGTTGTTGGATTTTTAGTAGATCCAGCGACGATAGCCATTCTAAGTATTTTTTGATTTGGAAATTCGGCACCTGCATAGTAAATTGCGGTCCGTTCTGCACACAAACCTGAAGGGTAAGAGGCATTTTCTTGATTATTTCCTGAAATAATTTCCCCATTTTCTAGCTCTAGTGCGGCTCCTACTAAAAATTGAGAGTAGGGTGCATAGGCTTTTTCACGCGCTTCAGTTGCTTTTTTTAATAGTTTTTGAACTGGAATAGCTAAATCTTCAATACGATCATAGACATCAAATGTTGTTTCAATTTTTATTTTTTTCATAACTATTAGAGACAAAAAAACTACTGCAATTGGCAATAGTTTTTGTTAGTTTTATTTAATTGAGATATTTAGTATTCGGAGTATTCTCCGTCTCCAATATTAAATGACAAGGCGAAACGAAGGGTGTTTTCTAAAGGACTTTGTACTTTAGAAGCTGAGAATAGGTACGATAAATCAATATCGATTGTGGTGTATTTAAAACCAGCGCCCAAAGCGAAAAATTTCCGTGCCCCTTTAAATTCATTTTCGTTAAAATAACCTGCTCTTAGCGCGAAGGAATCTTGATATACATACTCGGCGCCAAGAGCCCAAGTAAATTCATCTAGCTCTTCACTAAACCCACCTGGTGCATCTCCGAAAGATTGAAAAACCCCGGACATAAAAGGGACATTAGGATCTTGACCTTCAATAATTACATTGCTATTAGCTATGGAGCCCAAAACATCATCACTCTCTGAACCGTCATAAACGCCATTGCCATTAGTGTCGGTATAGTTATATTCAGTCCCATAAACAGGGGGGGTTGGAACCAGTAGCTTCGTGACTTCTGCAGTGACATTAATTCGATTGTATTGGTCAAATATAAAATCAAACCCACCACCAAGTCTTAGATTGGTTGGTAGAAAATTTTCACGACCTCCTTCATCGTATTTGATTTTTGGCCCTAAGTTTTGAATGGCAAAACCACCTCTCCAACGGCCATTAAAATCAGAGTAAGCTTCTTCTTCACTTTGATAGTATCCAGAAATATCAACGCCATAAGAACCCGCTGCTTTTGCATCAGGGTCAAAAGTTTGAATCTTTAAATCGGAACGCAAATAGCGCAAGGCGACGCCCATTGAGAATTGATCGGATAGACGTAAGGAATAAGAGACATCAAAAGTAAGCTCGTTTGGCTTTACTATCAATGGCTCTGATATCTCACTTTCACGCAGTTCAATTTCTCCAAGTCCAAAATATCTAAAACTAGCAGCAAATGCACTTCGTTCGTTTAGCCTATTAAAATAGGTTACATTTCCAATAAAAATATCATTTACTAATTTACTTAAATAGGGCGTGTACCCTACAGCAAATCCCGATTTTGCTTCTGAAAAAGCATATTTGGAAGGGTTCCATTGCTGAGAATAAGCATCTACAGAAGTTGCCACACCCATGTCTCCCATACTAGCGGCACGTGCGTCAGTTGCAATCAACAAAAAGGGTACTCCTGTAGTAATCACCCGGGTATCATTATCATTTGCAATTATGGTTGTTTGAGCTTCTGTTTTATTTGAGATTAAGGACATAAAACACACTAGAGCTAACCCTAGTGTTTTGTGAGTTTTTTTAAATTTAGTCATTTTTGTGTTCAAGTTATTTGTTAACAAATATAAGTTTTTATTAAAGTATTACAAGTTTTTCAATCTTCTCTGCTTTCATCCCTGTGTTATTGGAATGTACATTTAGCTTATAGACGTATACGCCTTTTCCTATTTTACTTCCAAAATCATCGGTTCCATTCCACACTAAATCCCTGGATGTTGAGCTAGTGGTATTGGAGCCGGTATTTGTTTGTCCGTTTAGTGTTTTAATTAGTTTTCCAGAAATTGTAAATATTTGTATAGAAACGTCTAATACATCCGAACTATTGTGGTTAAACCAAAATTCTGTGTAATTAATAAATGGATTTGGATAATTTAAAACATTAGTAAGCTCTAAACTTACATCTTCATCAAATACAATAAACTGTATTTCCTGAGTAGAGGCATTGTTGTAAACGTCCCAAGCCTTGAGTTTTAGCGTGTGCAGTCCAGGGCTTAAATCTCTGAAAGGGTAGCTCAAACTTCCACGTTTATAGTCATCCACGGCCGCTGTATAGTAGTCGTTAAGTACATATACGGTGGTTTCGTCTCCATCTAAGGTGGCTGCAATATCATGGCCAATTCCACTGGCTGTATTAATACCGTTTTCATCGAACAAATTTGCTATAAGTGTAGGGTTTTCGTTAGTTATGCCGCCAGAAACAAAAATTTCATCATTCATAAACAAATCAATGGTAGGTCCTATGTTGTCTTCAGGGGCATCTAAATTAACCCCACCTATGGAGATGTCATAACTATGCCCTCTATGGTCGGATAATGGCGTATCCCTTTTGGAGTACAAGCTAATTTTCCCATTACCTTCAGCGATTGTGATATCTCTAGGGACTATGAATTCAAATTCGAAAAGGCCGTTTGTAACGCTTGCTTGCCCTCTAAATAGAACTTCTCCCATTGTGTTAAAATCAAGTAGAATTAAATCGGTTCCATCTGTTACACCATCATTGCCAATGGTCGTCCGCTGCAAGTCTTTGTCAAATATGGTGGCTGTTAAAATACCGTTATAATTAGTTCGGATACCTCCCAGGGGATCGGTTATATTTCCAGTAATTTTGGCAGGACTTAAGGCTTTCAAAACTTGGTTGGTAGTAGCTATGTCTTCATCATTTATTTTTGTAACTCTTATGTCTGGCTCAGCCATTGGCAGTTTAAGTGCAGGGTCTCCAATGTAAAAAACCAATCGTCGCTGGCTGATATTAGTAACCATGGGGTCGTTTTTGGTTCTTCGTAGCGCTTCTCCAATACTTACTGGTTGATCACTGCCATAAGAAAATAAATACTTACTCAGAGATTTGTTAAATTGAATTCCAACATTTACAAATATTTGCCTGGTAGTGGTGATGAGGCTTATTGCTCCACCTCTTTTGTTCCAAAACAAATACTCTCCAGCTGATTTTCTAAAGGGGTTATCAAATTTTGTGTACTCACAAGTGACGGTCACAAAGCAATTCAGTTTATTTGGGTTGTTAAGTTCTTGTGCATTTAGTTTATCAAAAATTCGTTCTACTGCTAATCCATCTTCTCCACCATGACCAAAATAGTTAACCACAATAGCGCCCACTTCAAGTGCATCAAAAATAGCTTTGTTTACTAAAGTATAACGTGCGCCTCCAGAAGTTGTTTCTTGAAGATAAGAATCGGCGTGAATTTTAAAGACATTTAAAAAAGGTTTTTCTTCCTTTACATCTTCTGCAATAATATCAGTAGTTTCTTGGATCACACGATCACTGAATTTGTCTACATCATCAGAAATCATCAAGAAATTATTTCGCCAACTTCCATAGGTTTCCTCTTTGTAAAATGAAGCTACTTTGTCAACCATTTCTTTGGCTTGCTGACTCGAATTAGCTAAAATACGTCCAACAGCTATGTCTAGCTTATCGGAATTTGACATGGTCCCCTCGTTAGAGTCCATCATCCCATAAAAGTCGTCGGATAGAAAGGAGCCTGTAAGGCTAATACTATTAATAGAGTACCAAGAGGGAGCAATATTTGTATTGTTGGGGACTCTGTTTTTATAATCAAAGGATGAGTCTCCAAATAAGCACAAATATTTAAGTTTCTCAGCTGGCTCACTAGCGTTGTCATATACATATTTTACAAAATTCCTAATGCCTGCGATGTCTTGCATCCCCGAACTGAACTCTTGGTAAATTGATTCTAAAGAAAAAACCTTGACATTTAAGTTATTTTGAGTTCTATTTATATCTGCCAAACGTTCTGCCTGAGATACTAAATATCTAGGCGCAATAATTAAGTAATCAACATCCTTAAATTGACCTTGATTGTCTAAAAACACAGTGCCTTTGATATCTTGATTGACAATGTTTGTGGTGTTGGATTTTCTAGGAACATAAAAGTCACTACCCAGCGCTTGGTAGGTTCGCAGGGTTCCTAGGGTAGTTTTGAAACTAAACTCCGCTTCCGCATTGTGGTTCGTGTAAAATTGAATTTCATAAGGATTGGTTACATCCCAAACTTGAGTGATCGAACTTGCGTTTGAAATTGTAAACATACCAACCCCAAACGTTGTAGCAGTATCGGAGTGTTTAAATTCAAACTGGGTCCCTAAACTGGTTAAAGAGCGTTCGGCTTCAATGGATATATAGTCTAAGTAGGCAGAAGCGGAGGGGTTGCTGTTGTTATTGTAGGATAATTCTACAGAGATAGTTTCCGAATTACTGTTGAAAGTGCCATTAAAAAAATCTTCGGATGCTAATAATTGATTATCCATGGCACTAAAAGTGAAGGAGTCAACTTCAGATCCATTAACTTTAAGCGCCATGGATGTATTTGATTCGGAAGTCGCAGCGACATATGCCTTTACTTTTATGGGGCTAGCTGTGATGAGATTTGGAAAGTTAAAACTAAATTCTCTTATATTTTCAACATAAAATCGATGCCCAAACCAACGCCTTCCTAACTTAGCAATGTTATAATCGTCAGCTTCCACGAACTTATAATCGTGAAAGGTCTCAAAAGTCACATCCACTGACTGATTGGACTCAGTAGCCAAGCTCATTCGTGAGCCGTTTCCGGGACTGATATTTATGTAATAAAAAGCATCATCACTGTAGGGGTTAATGTGTGAGTTATTTTCTGCATTATATCTTTTTGGACCAATAGCATACATTAAAACGTAATCACTATCATTAAATGTGTTGTCGTCCTCTCCAATCACTTGAATGGAGTTTTCAATTAAGTCATTAGATAAGGTTTCAGAATTCAATAATGGTAACGATTTACCTCCATGTCCATAAATTTTTATATTTTTCGGATTGATTGAAGCTGTGTTTACTCCAAGACTATTCAAAAAGTTTTTGGTGAGTTTATGAACTCCAGTGGTGTCGACTGCAAATCGGTACCAGCTTCCTGACTTTAAAAGAGAACTAGAAACAGACATATTGTTTGTGGATTTTTTTCGCTGCGTTTCCATCCGATAGTCGATTGTAAAGCGAAGGACCTTAGTTAAAACCCCATTGTCATAAAAAATTGGGTGAATTTGAACAGCCCCGTTGGTGTTATTTCTTGAGTGAGCATTAGCCACTTTTAATTGGGGTCCATTTGGTATTGTATTTAGAGGAAGTTGTTTTAAGTCCGCCCTTGAGACTTCAATAGTTTCAATGGATGTGATTTTGGCAGAAGCTTGATTAATAGATCCATTAATAGGCCATTGCTTAGAAAAAACAAGTCCATTCTCAAATGAAAAATTGTGATTTTCAATATTAAAATAGGGGATTTCAATTGCTTTTTTTGAGGTGCTCATCACTGTAGCTCCTTTCCAGTTAATATCAAACGTTTGGGTTTGAGAAAATCCGAAAAAAGAACAAATTAATGTGAGGCAAAGTACTAGTCTTATCATAGTTAAGAAACGCAATCTAAAGGCTATTAGTATATTTAAATAAAAGCTAATTTCAAAACTACGATAATAAATTCTGAATTTCATCGTTTTTAGATAAAGTAATCCAAATAAACAATCAAAAAAATACCATAAAAACGACTAGATTTTTTATTGCATAATAATCTATAATTAGTATATTGCGAGACTAAATTCAATTGTGTTTTACCAATTTTAAGTTGAATATGAAAAATATCATAACAATAAGATTGCTACTTGTAGTAGCATTATCCACCTCTTTAGTAGGGTGTAAGAAGTCCTCTAAGTCAGGAAACTCTTCAAGAGGAACCGGTTGGCAAATCAACGCCAAAGAAGGTGGATTCCAGTACAATACAAACTTCAAGAATCAGGAAACGGCTCCAGGGCTTGTTTTCGTTGAAGGCGGTACGTATACGATGGGTAAGGTTCAGGATGATGTCATGCATGACTGGAACAACTCCCCAAACCAACAACATGTTCAGTCTTTTTACATGGACGAAACAGAGGTTACAAATCTGATGTACTTGGAGTATTTAGATTGGATTAAACGTGTTTATCCACCAACTGAAGATAATTTTAAGAAAATATATGCTGGTGCTGTGCCTGATACTCTTGTCTGGAGAAATCGATTAGGTTATAGCGAAATGATGGTAGAGAATTATTTACGACACCCTGCTTTTATGAACTATCCAGTCGTTGGAGTGAGTTGGATCCAAGCAGTTGAGTATGCAAACTGGAGATCTGATAGAGTTGCTGAAATGGGCTTGCAAGAAGAAGGCTACCTCGAAAAGGATTCACAGTTTTCTGCAACCGCAGATAGTAATTTCAACATTGACACTTATGTAAATGCGCCAACGAAGTCTTTTGGAGGTAATGATAGCATTACTCTACCAAGTAAAAGACGCTCTAAGGCAGCTGAAGATTCAGTTAATTTGTACGCTAAGCGAGAGTCTGGAGCAATACAGTTAAAATATCGACTTCCAACAGAATCTGAATGGGAGTATGCAGCACTTGGTCTTACAGAGCTTAGAAATTACAACGTCTATAGAGGTCGCAAAAAATACCCTTGGGATGGTCAATACTCACGTTCAGGAGAACGTAAAAACAGAGGTGACCAGCTAGCAAATTTCAAACAAGGAAAAGGAGACTACGGCGGAATAGCGGGGTGGTCTGATGACGGCGCTGATATTACCAATGAAGTGATGTCTTACGAACCTAATGACTTTGGGATTTATGATATGGCTGGTAATGTAGCTGAATGGGTTGCGGATGTGTATCGACCCGTTGTAGACGATGAATTTAGTGATTTTGGCTACTATAGAGGTAATGTATATACCAAAAATGCGATTGGGGATGATGGCGCAGTAAAAGTGCTTGGTATTGACGATATTCAGTATGATACACTTTCAAATGGCAGAGTTGTTGCTAGAGGGCTTCCAGGACAATTAATGAAAGTAGATGTTGATTCTACAGAAACGTACTTAAGGACTAATTTCGATAAAAGTAATAATATAAATTACAGAGATGGAGATAGAGCGTCTTCAAGGAATTTTGATTTTGATGACGAAGATTCCAGTAACGAAGCCGAAACACTTGACATGTATAATTCTCCTGTTCACGTTGTTGATGGAGACAGTAAAATCTATGATGATTCAGATGATAGAACTTCTTTAGTCAACGATCAAGTAAGAGTTTATAAAGGAGGTTCATGGAAAGACAGGGAGTATTGGTTAGATCCAGCACAAAGACGTTATTACCCAGAAGACATGGCAACAGACTATATTGGGTTTAGATGTGCGATGTCAAGAGTAGGTTCTAAATCACTGTCTAAAAAGAAAAAGAAAAACTAATTTGTTACTCAGATAAAATATTAAGTCCTAACAATTTCAGATTGTTAGGACTTTTTTATTATTTTTAAGTTATGGAATTAAACCAGATTCACAAACTCTTCTTGGCTTGTTCCGTGGCATCTACTGATACACGAAACATTAATCAGAATGCATTATTTTTCGCTTTGAAAGGTCCTAATTTTAATGGAAATTTATACGCAGCTCAAGCGCTAGAAAGCGGGGCTAAATATGCTGTGATTGATGAGGTTGTAAAGCCAATGAATGACCACTTTATTTTGGTAGACAATGTCTTAAAAACTTTACAGGATTTAGCACGTTTTCATAGAGACTATTTAGGCTTGCCAATAGTCGCCTTAACAGGCAGTAATGGAAAGACAACAACTAAAGAGCTCATCAATGCTGCTCTACAACAACGCTTTAAAACAATTGCAACTATTGGTAACCTGAATAACCACATAGGGGTGCCTTTAACCCTTTTGAGTATGACTTCTGAAGCTGAAGTTGGGATTGTTGAGATGGGGGCTAATCATGCCAAAGAAATAGCACTGCTTTGCAGTATAGCTAAGCCAAACGTTGGGTATATAACTAATTTTGGTAAAGCACATTTGGAAGGATTTGGTTCTGAGGAAGGTGTAATAGTGGCCAAAAGTGAGTTGTATGATTATTTAAAAGCCAACAATGGTCTGATAGTTTTAAACTCGGACGATGCAAAGCAGGAAAAACAAGTTGGGCGTTATTCAACTACTTTCTCTTTTTCAGAATCTAAACAAGCTTCAATTAATATAAGCCTATTAGAATCTCAGCCTTTTTTGAATGTTTCACTAGTTGATACAGCGATTAAAACTCATTTAGTAGGCGTTTATAATTTCCACAATATAGCAGCGGCTTTGGCAATTGGAAGTTATTTCAAACTCACGCCTCAACAACTAAAAACAGGAATTGAATCTTATGTACCGGCAAATAACCGCTCTCAAATCATACAGCAAAATTCGAATCAGATTTTATTAGATGCCTACAATGCCAACCCGAGCAGTATGGAAGCTGCTTTGACAAATTTTAATGAGATAAAAAATAAAAACAAGCTTGCTATTTTAGGGGATATGTTTGAATTGGGAGTCACTAGTGCGAAAGAACATTTAGAGATCGTAAGTCAAGCCGTTTTAATCGAGGGATGTGTGTTTTATTTTGTAGGCTCTCATTTTTTTGAACAAAAAACAGACCATCCAAATCTTTGTTTTTTTGAAAATTTTGAAACGCTTCAATCAGAGCTTAAAAAAACCACGATTTCAAATACAACGATTCTAATAAAAGGCTCTCGCGGGATGGCTTTGGAGCGCGTATTAGAATTAATGCTGTAAATTTGGATTTAAACCTTAATTAAATATCCGTATATTTGTATTAAAACATAATATTATGAAAAAAATAATCTACGTCTTTCTTATCATTTTTATTTATTCATGCGAGAGTGAATCAGCAGACAATCCAGATGAGGTGTCTCAAAACCCAGCTGAAGTTGATCAAGTTCTAGTTGAAAATGGAATTCAAACACTTATGAATTGTCTAGAATTTTTAGAAACGGGCGACTTTTCAAACTTATTAATTGACATTTATGACGACGCAGACGCAGACGCTTCAGACTTTCATGAGACCATGTTAGATGCTGTAGAGGATATTCCTAACTACCAGCCATTGATCGATTTAGATTATCCGAACGAGCCTTTCAATCTTCAGAGTTATTTTGGAACTTACACCTATAATAGTCAACTACAGTCATGGACTACTACTGGCTCAAACTCAATGATGAAAATGGTATTTCCGTTATTTACAGACTCTAATTCACCTGACACCACAATCACAATTTCTAATGCTTCCGAACAGCTTATGGATATTGAAGACCCAATTTATATTCCAACTAGCTTGAGCGTTGATATGTCTTACAATGCCCAATCAATGTTTGCTTTTAACATCGATAATGTAAATTACACAATGTATGGGGAGATTCCAGTTCCTGATGATGTAAATTTTAATATTTATATGAATCCGTTTACTCATGATTTTTCTATTGATAAGATTAGTGATGATTTGTTTTCTGTTGCATATGACTTGAGCAGTAGTGATGTTGGTTGTGTAACTCAACTGCAAGCTTCTGTAAAACTATTAAACACAGATTACGAAAACCTGGAAGACACGGATATTGATTTCATTAATGGTGAATTCACAACTAACTCATTGAAAGTTGAATTTAATATTGATGCTGAATATTTATTTGCGATCGATGACCCTACCAATTCACAAATCAATAATTTCGTTGATGTAACGGTGTTTGAAGACGGGGTTCTTCTTGGAGAAATTGAAATTCAAGACGAGGCAGATGATGAGAGTTCTGTTCATATGGTTTTTGTTGATGGTACATCAGTTAATGTCGAAAGTTTGTCAGGAATCGGGAGTGATGGAGAAGAGTTTGTTCAGACTCTTGAAGGGATTTTTGCCCGCTACATTGATAGGTTAGACGATGAATAAGAAGCCTTCTTTTCGGAGTTTAATTCTTTTGGTTCTTATGACTTTTTGCAGTCATATGTTTGCACAAGATGTACTCAAGAATATGATATCCTTAAATGCGGATGATTTAATTCCTGCAGTATTTTCTTCAAATTCAAGCGAATACAATCTTAATTATCGGAGGGCAGTGTCCGAAAATAATCATTTACGTTTTGGATTAAAGTATTTTTTAGAAAATGACAATCAGTTTACTATAGGGGCTAAGCCTGGGGTAGACTTTAAGTTAAAAAGTAGTTCAGGAAAATGGAGTTTTTTTTATGGAATTGATCTAGCCTTTGATTATATAGATAATTATCAATCCGAAAGAAAATATATTGACTCTTCCTTCGTCCCCTTTTTTAGAATTGAATTGTTGTTAGGGAAGCATTTTTCAATTTCTACAGAGCCGGGTTTATTTTTTAAGTTTCAAAAAATTAAAGATTATGACGGTAGTCCTATAGATAATTCTGATGAAATTTTCAGTTCTGGAATTAAAAATTTAGGGGTGATTAATCTTAATTTTTCATTCTAATAAAAGGCTCTCGCGGGATGGCTTTGGAGCGTGCTTTGAAAGTCATATAAATAAAAAACCCACTCAAATTGAGTGGGTTTTTTGTGGGTCATACTGGATTCGAACCAGTGACTTCTACCCTGTCAAGGTAACACTCTGAACCAACTGAGTTAATGACCCTTTGGTAATGGGGTAAAAATACTAATATCTTTTAATTATGTATCTTTATTTTTTATTAATAAGCTAATTAATTTTTAACCAACATTAAATATTTTGATCGTTTTAGCCAACCAAACGTTTCCAAACTATATAATTGAATTTATGTCCAATGAATGGATTGTCAATAATTGCGCTGTTGTAGTTGTTATAATTTCATTTTTAATAGTTGGACGCTCATTGTCCCTAAAAAGCAATACCAAAGTCACCTATTTGATGGGGGCTGTTTTGTTTTTTTCATCTATAGTAACACCCTTACGCACCGCCTTTAATGGACATTGGAATATAGTTACAGACTTGCCGCTTCACCTTTGTGGTATGTCAGGACTTATTTGTTCTTTTCTTCCGTTTATGAAACGCAAGCAGTTTTTGTTTGATTTTGTTTTTTACTCTGGAATTATTGGTGGTATCATGTCTGTTCTTACGCCTCAAATGAATGGCTATGACGGCAGTCAGTTTGTGTATCTCGAGTACTATGTACGACACGTTTTAATTTTATTAATGCCTCTTTATATGTTTAAAAACTTAAACATTCAGCCGTCTAAATATTCGAGTCTTAACTCTTTTTTGATTTTAAATTTTTTATTAGTTATCATCATGCCTCTAAATTTCTATTTAGGGGCTAATTATATGTACTTAGCTGAGCCACCTCAGGTTAATAATCCTTTAATAATTGGAGTATGGCCTTACTATCTCTTATGGTTTGAGGTATTTATTTTAGGACTTATGGTTGCTTTTTATGGTCTCTCTACGCTAAAGTTAAATGTAAAACATACAAATTAAATATTATTTATTGAGGTCTTTGTACCTTCGCTAATTACACCAATTAAATCCTAAGTTAATGAAACCAAGTAAAACAGTTATAATTACAGGAACAAGCCGTGGCATCGGTTTTGAATTAGTACATCTCTTTGCACATGCTGGCTATGCTGTTTTAGCTCTGTCTCGAAACGCCAGGCCCGTCTCAAATTTAAATTTCGAAAACATAACAGCTTTATCTTTTGACCTCAATAAGCCTGAAGATTATGAGGGCGTGGAAGCCTTTGTTCAAAAAGAATGGTCGCATGTTGATGTTTTAATTAATAATGCTGGAACCCTTTTAAATAAGCCATTTTCAGATACCACTTTTGAAGATTTTCAACAGGTGTATAACACCAACGTTTTTGGAGTGGCGGAGCTCACTAGACGTATGATTCCATTCATGCCAAAAAAGGGTCATGTGGTGACCATCAGTTCTATGGGAGGGGTTCAAGGATCCGTTAAATTCCCAGGGTTAGCCGCCTACAGTTCTAGTAAAGGTGCGGTGATTACTCTAACAGAGTTATTAGCAGAAGAGCACAAAGACTCAGGGCCTTCCTTTAATGTCCTCGCATTGGGTGCTGTACAAACGGAAATGCTTGAAGAAGCATTTCCGGGGTATGAAGCGCCAAACACAGCGGCTCAAATGGGAGCTTATATATTTGAATTTGCAAAAACTGGACAACAGTTTTATAATGGCAAATTATTACAAATATCGAGTTCAACTCCCTAAGGAACTGTGAGTGCAATGAAAAAACAAATCCGTAGGTTTAACAGCTTATTAACGGTCTTAAAATAAAATATTTCTTTACTTTTGTAGCTCGATAAAAATCGCATTTTATGTTTAATAATTTAAGTGAAAAATTAGATAAAGCCCTTCACGTCCTTAAAGGGCATGGGCGTATTTCAGAAATCAATGTCGCCGAAACTCTAAAAGAAGTTCGACGCGCTTTGTTGGACGCCGATGTTAATTATAAAATCGCTAAAGAGTTCACCAATCGGGTGAAGGATAAAGCATTAGGTCAAAATGTATTGACAACGCTACAGCCGGGCCAGTTGATGGTAAAAATAGTAAAGGATGAGCTAACCGCTTTAATGGGGGGTGATGTAGAAGAAGTTAATTTATCAGCAACTCCAAGTGTAATTTTAATGTCTGGTTTGCAAGGGTCGGGTAAAACTACTTTTTCTGGAAAGCTCGCGAATTATTTAAAAACAAAAAAAGCTAAAAAGCCAATGTTAGTGGCCTGTGATGTATACCGTCCAGCTGCCATTGATCAGTTGCATATTGTAGGGGAACAAGTTGGTGTAGAAGTCTATAGTGATCAAGGCAATAATGATCCCGTAGCTATTGCAAAAGCAGGGGTTGCGGCCGCTAAAGCCAAAGGTTGTAATGTTGTCATTATTGATACCGCGGGTCGTTTAGCGGTTGATGAAGCGATGATGACCGAAATAGCAAATATTCATTCGGCAATCCAGCCGCAAGAAACGTTATTTGTAGTAGATGCAATGACTGGACAAGATGCAGTCAATACAGCGAAAGCCTTTAATGATATACTTAATTTTGACGGGGTTATCCTTACCAAACTAGATGGGGATACTCGTGGCGGTGCAGCGATCTCCATAAAATCAGTCGTCAATAAGCCAATCAAGTTTATTGGTACTGGCGAAAAAATGGAAGCAATCGATGTGTTCTATCCAGCGCGTATGGCCGAGCGGATCTTGGGTATGGGAGATGTCGTGTCCTTGGTGGAGCGTGCACAAGAACAATTTGACGAGCAAGAGGCTCGAAAAATTCAAAAGAAAATCGCCAAAAATCAATTCGGTTTTGATGATTTTTTATCTCAAATACAGCAGGTTAAAAAGATGGGTAATATGAAGGACCTAATGGGAATGATTCCAGGGGCCGGAAAAATGATGAAAGATGTAGATATAGACGACGATGCATTTAAGCATATTGAAGCTATTATCCAGTCGATGACCCCTGAAGAGCGAACCAAACCAACGCTGTTAAATAACAGTCGAAAAAAACGAATTGGCTCCGGCTCCGGAACCTCTATTCAGCAAGTTAATCAACTGATGAAGCAATTTAATCAGATGAGTAAAATGATGAAAATGATGCAAGGAGGCGGCGGAAGAAAAATGATGGAAATGATGAAAAATATGCCACGATAAATGTAAATTAATGAACAATTTATAATGATTTTACTAGACGGAAAACAAACAAGTGCAGCCATAAAGGTTGAAATTGCTTTAGCAGTTACTGAAACTAAAAAACAAGGAAAACGTGCCCCACATTTGGCTGCAGTTCTTGTGGGCACCAATGGGGCTAGTATGACTTATGTAGGCGCTAAGGTTAAAGCGTGCGAACTTGTTGGTTTTAGTTCAACACTTATTGATTTACCCGTCGAAACAACAGAAGCCGAATTATTAGCTCAAATTCATGCCCTAAACGAAAATCCTGAAATAGATGGTTTTATTGTGCAGCTTCCCCTACCAAAACACATTGATGAACAAAAGATTTTGATGGCGGTACATCCAGACAAAGATGTGGATGGCTTTCATCCTACGAATGTGGGTCGAATGGCACTTGATTTACCAACTTTTCTATCTGCAACTCCTTATGGAATCATGGAGCTGCTCGAGCGCTATAAAGTTCCAACCTCTGGAAAGCATGTGGTGGTCATAGGTCGGAGTCATATTGTGGGACGGCCAATGAGTATACTAATGAGTCAAAAACGTCCTGCTGGAGATGCCACGGTAACCATTGCTCACAGTCGTACTACTAACTTAGAAAAACTAACATTAGACGCAGATATTATAGTTGCAGCCCTAGGGATTCCTGAATTTTTAACAGCTGAAATGGTCAAGCCAGGTGCTGTTATTATTGATGTTGGAATTACAAGGGTCGCTGATGAAACTAAAAAAAGAGGCTATAGAATCGCAGGAGATGTTGATTTTGAAAGTGTCTCTAAAAAAGCAAGTTATATCACACCCGTCCCCGGTGGTGTAGGTCCAATGACCATAGCAATGTTGCTTAAGAATACGCTTTTAGCTTGCGAGCGACATGCTTTGAAATAAGCTATTTAGCAAAAATCTGAGAGGAGTCTTTGAAGGCTTTAAATTCCAAAGCATTTCCGGAAGGGTCATAAAAAAACAGAGTTGCTTGTTCCCCAGCGAGTCCTTCAAAACGAATGTAAGGTTCGATAATGAACTCCACTTTTTTGTGTTTCAAGTGTGCTGAAAATAGTTCAAAATCTTCCCACGACAGAATAACTCCAAAATGAGGGACCGGCACTTGTTTGCCGTCCACTTTATTTTCATGAAGATTAGAGTCTGCTTCTTTTGGCTTGTAATGAATTACGAGCTGATGGCCAAAGAAATTGAAGTCTACCCAATGATCACTACTGCGGCCTTCTTCACAGTTTAAAATGTCTCTATAAAAAAAACGGCAGGCTTCTAGGTTCCACACAGGAATTGCGAGGTGAAAAAGAGTTACAGGCTTCATTCGATGGCTTTTTTAGAGTTTTTTAAAGTATCATTTAAAGTACTCAATTCTTCATCAGTTAAATCGCGGTACGTTCCAACTTCACACTTTTGATGAATGTTCATGATGCGCGTGCGTTTTAAGGCGTGTACCTCGTAATTAAGATATTCACACATGCGACGAATTTGACGATTGAGCCCTTGTGTCAAGATTATTTTAAATTCAAAAGTGCTTAGTTTCTCTACGCTACAAGGTTTGGTCGTTTTGCCTAGTTCTTCTAAAGGAATTCCTGCAGACATGCGTTGCACAAAAGTTTGTGAAATAGGTTTGTCTACTTTAACAATGTATTCTTTTTCGTGATTGTTACTCGCGCGAAGAATTTTATTTACGATATCGCCATCATCTGTCAATAAAATTAAACCTTCACTGTCCTTGTCCAGTCGGCCGACGGGGAAAATCCTAGTGGGATAACTGATGTAATCAATAATATTGTCTTTCTCAACGCCAGTATCGGTCGTGCAAACGATTCCTACCGGTTTATTGAAAGCGATATAGGTTCTTTTTTTAGCGTCATTTAGTATTGTCTTCCCATCCACTTTCACTTCATCTCCAGGGATTACTTTGGTTCCCATTTCTGGTACGGCACCATTAATAGTGACGCGTCCTTCGTCGATTAGCTTATCGGCAGCGCGTCGCGAGCAGTAGCCTGCTTCACTTAGGTATTTATTAAGTCTTGTTGTACTTGGATTCATAGTGCGAATTTACAAAACTTTAGTGGCTCAAAAATTTTATTATTTCTTCAGAAACATAATCGCCTTTTAAGGAGTGTCCAAGTCCTTTTGTGGTGATAAATGTGGCGTTTTTAAAGGAAGTATTTATCTCAATAGCATCTGAGTAAGGTATGATTGTGTCTTTTTCGTCATGAACAATCAGCCCCTTTATTTTTAGGTTCTCAACAAATTTAGCAGTTGAATAATGACTTGCGGGTTGCCCGAATTTTTCCTCAATTTGCTTTTCAATGCCACGGCATATTAATCGGCTATAGCCCATCATGTCTGTGTAGCGTTTCAAAATATCTTTAAAGTTAGAGGGTGCTCCGAGCAGTAGCGCTTTTTTAACCGTTTTGGTTTCGTATTTACGAAGAGAAAACACAAGTGCCATTGCTCCAACGGAGTGGCCTATAACAATAGTAGGCTTGAATTTTAGACTTACAACATGGATGAATTCTGAGTATAATAAAGCATTAAAGTCGGAACTTCCTGATCCGCCGTGTGCAGGGGCATCTAAGGCCACTACGTTGTACCCTTTATTGGTTAATTTCTTTACCTCTTTGCGCCATCTGTTACTATTACTTTCCCAGCCGTGCGCCAAAAGGATGGTTTCTCTTAATCCCTTCCAGTGGTATACTTGAATAGGGAAACCAGTGTAATATAGCGTTGATTTAGTGGCGGTGTCTAAAAAAGAATTTGCGTTAGGGGTTAGCTTGCCTTTTCGTGGTTTGGAGAATACTTGGAGTGCGAGTCTTGAAGCGAGTTTGGAATTAAAGACTCCAATGCTGTTTAAGAGTGCTCCAACAATTTTTGGAAGGGCTGATTTCATTTGTTTTATTCTCTGTTTACGTTTTCTATTGAAAATGCAGGCGTACAAATGGCTAAGTATTCACAAGGCTCTTTAAAGGGGTTTGAATATTGTACTCGCGTGTTTTTGTAAATTTTTATAGACTGACCTGTTTCTAAAATAATCTTTTCGTTGTCAATAATAAATTGTTTTTTACCCTTAATGATGTAGGTGAACTCATCAAATTCTGGAGTTTGGAAAGGTTCACTCCAGCCTGGAGGTGCTACCATATGTGCTATGCTTAGGCCGCCGTTTCCGTCCGTCGCTTTGCCAAAATGTTCTTCTATGAGTTTCCCGTCGGTTGTGGGAACTACAAACGGCGTTTTTTGAATTTTATAAGCTGCCATATTTTAATACCATTGAAGATAAAAGTCTTTTATTTTAGCAGTTTCAGGAATAGAAATCGCTTCAATCTTGCTATTCATATTGTAGCGCATCTCTTCAGGAAGCTCTGTTTTGCTGAGTGTAAAATAAGCATTGATTTCATCGACTGAAATGATCAAACTTCGAAGCGTATTTTGAATACTTGATATTTGATATTTTGTATTGATGTCTCCAAAAGTGCTAAGCGTGTTTAGCCCGTCTTGATTCATAAAACGCGGATCCATAACGCGGACCGTTCGAATGGTTGATAGCGAGTCTAATGAATAGTTAGGGTCCAGTTCAAGTAATAATGTTCCTGTTGTTTTTTCGTAAACACTAATAGTATTCGTGCTTCCTGTAAATTCGTCACCACCAATATATGTACTTAAAGAGTCGTTTATGAAAACCGTTTTAAGTTCTTTGATCATTGTAGAGTCGGTTAGGAATCCCACACTGTTCGTAGTGATCATGAATGGGTCTGTAGATTTTTCACAGGCTACAAAAAGGCCTAAAATTAATCCGATAAATAAATAGTTTTTCATAGTTGTTTCTGTGTAAAGCAATGCTGATTTTTTAAATTTGAGTAAAAATAAATGAAGTTTTAGTACTTAAACCAAAAACAGTAAACTATTTTTGCTCAATATGTTAAAAACCGAAACTAAATCACTTGTTAGTGTGGGTAAAATGCTGCCGCTTATGGAAGCGTTTTATACCATTCAAGGCGAGGGCTTCCACAAAGGAACTGCGGCTTATTTTATTAGAATAGGGGGCTGTGATGTAGGGTGTCACTGGTGTGATGTCAAAGAAAGCTGGAATGCCGAATTGCACCCGCCAACTTCCATAGAGTCTATTGCTAACCAAGCTGCTAAAGAGAGTCAGACCATTGTAGTGACTGGAGGCGAGCCGTTAATGTGGGACATGAACCCCTTAACCACTGAGCTGAAATCAAAGGGAATGCAAACACATATCGAAACTTCTGGTGCTTATAAACTAACTGGCGATTGGGATTGGATTTGTTTGTCACCTAAAAAATTAAAAGGTCCTTTGGCTGGAGTATATGAAAAAGCACATGAGCTTAAAGTGATTGTTTATAATTTGGATGACCTAAAGTTTGCAGAAGAACAAGCAGCTAAAGTAAATTCAAACTGTATTCTTTACCTCCAACCTGAATGGAGTAAACGCGATAAAGTCACGCCTTTTATTGTCGAATATGTCATGAAACACCCAAAATGGAAGGTTTCGCTTCAAACACACAAGTATTTAAACATTCCTTAGTAAAAATATACTTAATTATTTCTTTTTAGTACTTTATACTCATTTTTTTGTAATTTTAGTTTCATTTAAATCATAAATGCCATATTATGCATTATATATGTAATGTGTTTTACATTCAATGTTTATAATGTGTAACTATATCGTCATATTTGTAGCTTAATACTCAATAAATAGATATGTGTGGAATTGTTTGTGCGTTTGATCTAAAGCAGAAATCAGAAATATTAAGGCCTCTGGTGCTTGAAATGTCAAAAAAAATAAGACATCGTGGCCCGGATTGGAGTGGGATTTATAGTGATGACAAAACGGTCATGGCACATGAGCGTTTGGCTATTGTGGATCCTGCTTCGGGAAAACAACCACTTTTTAGCGAAGATAAAAAACTTATCTTGGCAGCCAATGGCGAGATCTATAACCACCAAGACATCCGAAAAAAATACGAAGGCAGCTATAACTTTCAAACCCAAAGTGACTGTGAGGTTATTTTAGCACTTTATAAAGAAAAAGGAGTTGATTTTGTAGATGACTTAAATGGGATTTTCGGATTTGCGATTTATGATGTTGAAAAGGACGAATATTTTATTGCCCGTGACCATATGGGGATTATTCCTTTATATATGGGCTGGGATCAAAACGGCACCTTTTATGTGGCTTCAGAATTGAAGGCATTGGAGGGCTATTGTACAAAAATAGAGCTGTTCCCGCCAGGGCATTATTTATCTAGTAAAAATGGAGAACTCGTACAGTGGTATAAGCGCGAGTGGGATGAGTATGCAGCGGTTAAAGAAAATGAAACCCATATATCAGAAATAAAAAAAGCATTAGAAGATGCAGTACACAGACAGATGATGTCTGATGTGCCTTATGGCGTATTGTTGTCAGGTGGTTTAGATTCGTCTGTGATATCAGCGGTTGCCAAAAAATATTCATCAAGACGTATAGAGTCTGATGATAAGGCGGCTGCTTGGTGGCCACAACTGCATTCCTTTTCAGTGGGGCTAGAGGGCTCTCCCGATTTAGCAGCAGCACAAGTAGTTGCGGACCATATTGGGACGGTACATCATGAAATCAAATTTACGATACAAGAAGGATTGGATGCCATAAAGGATGTGGTTTATAATCTTGAAACCTATGATATTACCACAATCAGGGCGTCCACCCCTATGTATTTAATGGCTAGAGTTATTAAGTCAATGGGTATCAAAATGGTGCTTTCAGGTGAAGGAGCTGATGAGTTATTTGGTGGGTATTTATATTTTCATAAAGCACCAAATGCGCAAGAATTTCATGAAGAAACGGTTCGGAAGTTAGGCAAGCTTCATATGTATGATTGCTTGCGAGCTAATAAGAGTTTAGCGGCTTGGGGAATTGAAGGGCGTGTGCCTTTTTTGGATAAGGAATTTATAGATGTTGCCATGCGAATCAACCCCCAAGATAAAATGATTAACGGGGAACGTATGGAAAAATGGGTCGTTCGTAAAGCATTTGAAGACATGTTGCCAGAAAGCGTAGCGTGGCGTCAAAAAGAGCAGTTTAGCGACGGGGTAGGTTACAGTTGGATAGATACTTTGAAAGAAGTTGTGGGTGCTGAGGTTTCCGATGAGCAATTGGCAAACGCACACTTTAGGTACCCAATTCAAACTCCACAAAATAAAGAAGAGTTTTACTATCGTTCCATTTTTGAGTCTCACTTTCCTAGTGATGCAGCCGCTTTGTGTGTGCCACAAGAACCAAGTGTTGCTTGTAGTACAAAAATAGCATTAGAGTGGGATGAGGCATTTAAAAACATGAATGACCCTAGCGGTAGAGCGGTTGCAAACGTGCATGATGAGGCTTATGACTAGGTTTTGCAAACTCCAAATAAAGCTTTCTTAGGCATTTTATGTCAATACAGAATTAAATCAAACATTCAAAAACCCTTAAATCTAATTTAAGGGTTTTTTTGGTTGTTTTAAGCGCATTTAAGGAAATAGGCTAATTGTTAATAATTACAGCTAAATTCTCTAAAAAGCCATTTATAATGCTTTGAAGATTAATTATCTTTGTTAAGCTGACGCAGTTCTTCTGCGTTAATCAAAATTTAATTTAACACAATTAAGACAATGAGCGAAGAAGTTAATAAAAACAGTTATTCGGCGGATAGTATTCAGGCTTTAGAGGGCATGGAACATGTGCGCATGCGACCTTCAATGTATATTGGAGATGTAGGTTTAAGAGGATTGCATCACTTAGTGTATGAGGTTATTGACAATTCTATTGATGAGGCTTTGGCCGGTCATTGTGATAAAATCACAGTGATTATCAATGAAGATAATTCCATAACGACTGAAGATAATGGACGTGGTATCCCTGTAGACTTGCATAAAAAAGAAGGCGTTTCGGCTCTTGAGGTTGTAATGACTAAGATCGGCGCTGGTGGTAAGTTTGACAAGGATTCTTATAAGGTTTCTGGAGGACTGCACGGAGTAGGTGTCAGTTGTGTGAATGCACTTTCAGAGCATTTAAGAGCAACAGTTTTCCGAGATGGAAAAATTTACGAACAAGAGTACGAGCGTGGAAAAGCGATGTATCCTGTGAAGCAGATTGGGGAAACAGACCGAAGGGGAACGACGGTTACTTTTAGACCAGATCCTCAGATATTTACTCAGACTCTGGTCTATGTTTACGAAACCTTAGCAAGCAGGCTTAGGGAGTTGGCATTTCTTAATAAAGGAATCACAGTTGTCCTTGTTGATCAAAGAGAAAAAGATGAAAAAGGGGAGTTTTTGGGAGAAACATTTCACTCTACAGAAGGGCTTTCCGAGTTTATTAAATACTTAGACAGTAATCGTGAGCCGATCATGAAAAATGTGATTGCTTTTGAGGGCGAAAAAAATGGAGTTCCTGTGGAAGTAGCGATGATTTACAACACCTCCTATTCTGAAAACTTACATTCCTATGTCAATAATATAAACACGCACGAAGGAGGGACGCACTTGTCTGGTTTTCGTCGTGGATTGACTCATACATTGAAAAAGTATGCCGATGAGTCAGGCATGCTAGATAAGCTTAAGTTTGATATTGCTGGTGATGATTTCCGTGAGGGTTTGACAGCGATTATTTCGGTTAAAGTTCAAGAGCCTCAGTTTGAGGGACAAACGAAAACAAAATTAGGAAACCGTGAAGTTTCTGCTTCTGTAAGTCAGGCCGTTTCTGAAATGCTGACAAACTACTTAGAAGAAAATCCAGACGATGCAAAAATAATTGTTCAAAAAGTTATTTTAGCTGCGCAAGCACGTCATGCGGCCCAAAAGGCACGTGAAATGGTACAGCGAAAAACAGTCATGAGTATGGGAGGGTTGCCTGGGAAACTGAGTGACTGTTCTGAGCAAGATCCCGCTAAATGTGAAGTTTTTCTTGTTGAGGGAGATTCGGCAGGCGGTACGGCCAAACAAGGGCGTGACCGCGCATTTCAAGCTATTTTGCCTTTAAGAGGTAAGATTTTAAATGTTGAAAAAGCGATGCAGCATAAAGTGTTTGAAAATGAAGAAATCAAAAACATCTTTACAGCATTAGGAGTAACAATTGGAACAGAAGAAGATAGTAAGGCTTTAAATTTATCGAAACTTCGTTATCATAAAGTTGTGATTATGTGTGATGCCGATATTGATGGTAGTCATATAGCGACGCTTATTCTGACGTTCTTTTTTAGATACATGAAGGAATTAATTGAAGGGGGACATATTTACATTGCAACCCCTCCTTTGTATCTAGTGAAGAAAGGTCAAAAGAAACAATATGCTTGGAGTGATGCTGAGCGCGATACCATTGTTGAGGGCTTTGGAGGAAGCGCAGGAATCCAGCGTTATAAAGGTCTTGGTGAAATGAATGCTAGCCAGCTTTGGGACACGACGATGAACCCAGACTTTAGAACCTTACGTCAAGTCCAAATTGATAATGGCACAGAAGCCGATCGTATTTTTTCAATGCTTATGGGGGATGAAGTGCCTCCCAGAAGAGAATTTATTGAGAAAAATGCAATTTATGCTAACATTGATGCATAGGAAAATAACTTTAAGATTTGATAAAATGAAAAAATTAATTATTTTTTGTTTCCTTATCCTTGGTATAAATTCAATAAAAGCTCAAGATATTGGGAGCTTATTGCTTGCAGGTGAAGACGCTAGTTTACTAGCTGAAAACTATCTCAATCCTGCAGTAAAAGGCTTGATGAGTGGTATGAATTCTGGCTGGTATTCCACTGCCAAAACTCATAAGAAATTTGGTTTTGATATCACGATAGGGATGAGCGCTTCTTTTACGCCCTCTAAAGATCAAATGTTTGAATTTGTATCAAGTCAGTATAGCAATGTTTCAATCGCTGATGGTGCTTCCGAACTTCCAACCGTTTTAAGTGAAAATGGGAATGAAACTGCTTTTGAAGTTTTAATCCCGACTACAGCTGGTAACTTTAACGTAGGTTCTTTTACCATGCCAGGCGGGGCTGCATCTGAAATGCCTTTTAATGCTATTCCAACGCCTTTTGTGCAATTTGGCTTGGGATTGCCCTTTAAAACAGAAGTGAACCTTAGGTATGTGCCAAATGTAAATTATGATTCAAAAGTAAAAGGAAGTTCAATGGGAATTGGAATTCAGCATGATTTGACACAATATCTTGGGCTTTTAGGAAAGCTGCCGTTTAGCATTTCAGTTATGGGTGCCTATTCAAAAGCGAATATTGAGTATACCATAAATAATAATAATTTAACCAGTGGAATTTCAGTTACAAACGGTCTTGCCCGCTTTAAGTTAGACACATGGACCGTACAAGCTTTAGGATCTTTAGACTTAAAAATCCTTACATTTTACGCAGGTCTTGGTTACAATAGTGGAACGTCCAACTTTGATGTCAATGGAGATTATACCCTAACGTACGATGTTGAAGATTCGAGCGGGAATTCAGTAGGCAGCCCTGTTACTGAAAACATTTCAGATCCGATCCGCTTAGGATTCAGCTCTAGTGGAACTCGAGCGACTGTAGGAGCGCGTTTAAATCTATTGTTTTTTAAGATTTTTGCTGACTACACGATACAAGAATATAATACGGCATCGGCAGGAATTGCCTTTAGCTTTCGATAATTAATTATAGTAATACAATAAAAAAATTATGAAAATAACAGTAGTTGGCGCAGGCGCCGTGGGGGCGAGTTGTGCAGAATATATTGCCATTAAAAACTTTGCTTCAGAAGTCGTTTTATTAGATATCAAAGAAGGCTTTGCAGAAGGAAAAGCAATGGACTTAATGCAGTGCGCATCTCTCAACGGTTTTGACACAAAAATAACAGGATCTACAAACGATTACAATAAAACAGCAAATAGTAATATTTGTGTTATTACATCAGGAATTCCAAGAAAGCCAGGCATGACTCGAGAAGAGTTAATAGGGATTAACGCAGGAATTGTAAAAACCGTTTCGACGAGTTTGGTACAACACTCTCCAAACACAGTTCTTATTGTGGTGAGTAATCCAATGGATACGATGACGTACTTAGCACACAAGGTAACTGGGCTTCCAAAGCATAAAATTATAGGAATGGGTGGTGCTTTAGATTCAGCACGCTTTAAATACCGACTGGCTGAGGCTTTAGCAGCTCCAATAAGCGATATAGACGGAATGGTGATTGGAGGCCATAGTGATGTTGGGATGGTGCCATTGATTTCGCATGCTACACGAAACAGTATTAAAGTCTCAGAATTTATTTCAAACGAACGATTAGAACAAGTAAAAGAAGACACCAAGGTCGGAGGCGCCACGCTGACGAAGCTATTAGGAACCTCTGCATGGTATGCGCCTGGAGCAGCTGTTAGTGGCTTAGTTCAAGCAATTGCGTGTGATCAGAAAAAAATATTCCCCTGTTCAGTTCTGTTAGATGGCGAGTATGGCTTGTCTGATTTATGTATTGGTGTTCCCGTCGTACTAGGAGCCAATGGGATTGAAGAAATCGTTGAAATCAAATTAAGTGATAGTGATAAAGCACATTTACACACAAGCGCTGAAGGCGTTAAAAAAACAAACTCATTATTAGACGTTTAAGTATATGTTTAAAGGGATTTTGACTTTAACTTCTTAGAAGTGTGCTAAAACCTCTTTTGTTGAAAACAAAGGAAACTATTGTCAAATCACATCGGAAACCATATATTTGCTCGTTTATTAAAAATTAAAGCAGATTAAATTAATTCATAATGCAAAATAAAGGACTAGTAAAGTTATTTGCGCTCTTATTTGGTTTGGTAAGTATTTACCAATTATCATTTAGTTTTAAAGCAAATCAAATTGAAGACAACGCAACGCAGTTTGCTATTGAGAAAATCGCAGATACAGAATCAGACTATGACGCTAAGCGTGCGCTCGAACAAGGCAAGTATTTAGACTCTCTCAAAAATGAGGAGGTTTTTAATATTGGAATCGCGAAATTTAACTATGATGAAGTCAAAGAGAAAGCCATGAACCTTGGTCTGGATCTTAAAGGTGGAATCAATGTAATTCTTCAAATTTCGGTAAAAGATATTCTTGTTGGTTTAGCCAACGGAAGTAAAGACCCTGTTTTTAGAAAAGCGCTAAGTGATGCTGAAGAGCTTCAAAAAGATAGTCAAAACACTTATTTAGAGGATTTCTTTGTTGCTTTTGAAGCAATTGAAGGAGATAATAAATTAGCTTCTCCAGATATTTTCGCCAATCGTACGTTAAGCGATGAAGTTACATTTGACATGTCGGATGCTGAAGTTAAGCCTGTGTTGTCTGCAAAAATTGATGAATCTATCGTGTCCGCTTTTGAAGTCCTTCGCAAACGTATTGATAAGTTTGGGGTCACTCAACCCAATATACAACGTATAGGAAATTCTGGTCGTATTCTTGTTGAATTACCTGGAGCTAAGGAAATAGAACGTGTTAAAGGCTTATTACAAAGTACTGCCCAACTAGAATTTTGGTATGCTTTTAAAGGAGAAGAGTTTGGAGCTTTTATTTTTCAAGCCAACGATGTTTTGAAAGAACTTGTTGATACTGAAGTTGATTCAGATGGGACTCCTGAATCTGCAGAAGATGCTATTTCTGATATTATTGGAGACACCGATGCTGAAACAGGAGATGATGGAGACGTAAATCCATTAATTGACTTAATCCGAGCGCCTGGATATAATGGCGGTCCTGTAATTGCCTCTTTTGAACAAAAAGACAAACAACTTGTTACGGACTACCTAAACAATCCTCAAGTACGTGCATTATTAGCTGCAGAACAACGTTATGCAAAGTTTGTTTGGGGGATTCCACAAGTACAACAAACTCTTGGAGAAGATTCTCAAAATATTGAATTGGTTGAATTGTATGCTCTAAAAGGAAATAGAGATAATACGCCACCTCTTAGTGGGGCTGTGATCACAGATGCTCGTCAAGCTTACCAACAAAACGGAAGCCCAAGTGTTTCGATGCAAATGAATCTTAAAGGGGCTAAAGTCTGGGAAGAAATGACCGGAAAAGCATTTAATACAGCAGGTCAAATAGCAATTGTCTTAGATGAAATAGTATATTCAGCACCAGGCGTAACAACTGGGCCAATTGCTGGGGGTAATTCTGAAATATCAGGTTCTTTTACTTTAAATGAAGCGGTGGATTTAGCAAACGTATTAAGAGCGGGTAAATTACCAGCCTCTGCAGATATTGTACAAGCGGAGGAAGTAGGACCTTCTTTAGGTCAAGAAGCGATTGACAGTGGAATGAAATCATTTTTAATTGCATTAACATTGGTGCTTTTGTGGATGCTCTTTTACTATGGTAAAGCAGGGATTTATTCAAATATTGCTTTACTATTTAATATCATATTAATTTTCGGAATCCTTTCAGGTCTTGGAGCTGTTTTAACCTTGCCAGGAATTGCAGGTATTGTATTAACGATTGGTATCGCAGTGGATGCAAACGTTCTTATTTACGAGCGTATCCGCGAAGAGTTATTCAAAGGAAAAGGCTATAAAGAATCGGTTAAAGACGGGTTTAGTAATGCATTGTCTTCTATCCTAGACGCCAACATTACAACTGGATTAACAGCATTGATATTATATGTGTTTGGATCCGGTCCTATTAAAGGATTTGCAACAACCCTTTTAATTGGGATTTTAACCTCTTTATTCACCGCAATTTTCATCTCAAGATTATTAATTGACTGGCACCTAAGTCGTGGAGGGAAATTAGAATTTTCTACGGGGATGACTAAAGGATTATTTCGTTCTATTAATATCGAATTCCTTAAAAAACGTAAAATTGCTTACCTTATTTCTGGAACGATTATTATTGCAGGACTTGGTTCGTTGTTTACAACAGGTTTAGATCAAGGTATTGATTTTGTTGGGGGAAGAACCTACACAGTGCGTTTTGCAAAAGACATGAACACAGAAAAGGTTAAGACGGCTTTGAATGACGTATTTAACAGTGCTGAAGTCAAAACAATTGGAAGTGCAAATCAATTAAAAATATCTACTAAATATAAAGTTGACGAAAACTCTGCGGAAGTAGATCAAGAAGTTCAGAAAAAACTATATGAGGCTTTGGTGCCGTTTTTGCCAGAAGCAACGACGTATAATCAGTTTATAAATGCCGAGAATAATATCGGTAAAATGTATTCAGGAAAAGTAAGTCCAACCATTGCTGATGATATTAAAAAGTCTTCTGTTTGGGCCATTTTAGGGTCCTTAATTGTGGTGTTTCTTTATATCTTATTGAGATTTAAGAAATGGCAGTTCTCATTAGGAGCTGTTGCGGCAGTATTTCATGATGTTTTAATTGTATTAGGTATCTTTTCAATTTCATGGAGATTCTTGCCATTTAGCATGGAAATAGATCAGGCGTTTATCGCTGCGATTTTGACAGTGATTGGGTACTCCTTAAATGATACAGTGGTTGTGTTTGATAGGATTAGAGAATACTTAAATGAGCATACAAGTTGGAAATTTGATAAAGTAGTCAACAGCGCACTGAGTAGTACGTTGAGTCGTACTTTAAACACATCTCTAACCACTTTAGTAGTGTTGTTAGCGATGTTTACTTTTGGAGCTGATTCGCTAAGAGGCTTGTTGTTTGCCCTTATTGTTGGGGTTCTGGTAGGAACTTACTCATCGTTATTTATTGCAACGCCTATAATGCACGATACCCTTAAGCGTTTAGATAAAAAATAGAAATAATCATTCCCTATTTTAATATAAAAAAAGCCACTCATTTGAGTGGCTTTTTTTATGCGTATTGGCTTGTTAACTAATTAGTTTTTGGTTTGTATAAAAACATAAAATAAAGACCACAAAGAACAAAAGGAATACTTAATACTTGCCCTGTATTTAAGCCCAAGACCCAGTCTTCTCGGCTGTCAATCTGAGCAATTTTAAACTGCTCTACAACCACTCTTACAGACATTAAAAGCACTAAGAAAAGACCAAATAAGTATCCTGTTTGTGTACTCTTTTTTGTTTTCCAGTACAAAAAGAAGAGGATAAGAAATACAAATACGTAGCCAAAAGCTTCATATAATTGGCCAGGGTGTCTGGGGATACTATCTAGTTGTCTAAATACAATAGCTAAAGGGAATCCTTCTTCGGTTGGTTTTCCAATCATTTCGGAGTTGAAAAAATTCCCTACTCGAATAAAGATGGCTCCTAAAGCAGAGGCGATCACAACACGGTCAAGGATCCATAGCACCGATTTTTTTAATATTTTTTTATTATAAATATACATGGATATAATCATCCCAATAGCCGCTCCATGACTCGCTAACCCACGAAACCCTGTAAACTCAAATCCGCCGGAAAATCGAAACGGAAGAAAGACACTTAGAAAGTCTTCTTTAAACAACTCAGATTGATAAAATACCACATGTCCTAAACGAGCACCAATCATAATTCCTAACACTGAATACATGAAGAGGCCGTCCAGTTTTTCATCGGATAGTCCTTCATTCCTGTATACTTTTTTCATGAGATACCAGCCGGTAACAAATGCAGCCATCCACATAAGGCTGTAATAGTGAATTTTAAAGTCTCCAAAAAGAGCAATGCCATCAGAAGAGGGGTCCCATACGGTTTGTAGAAAATACATAGTTATTAATTTAGATTGTAAATATAGAAAATTGAGATGGAACTTGAACCTAACGAAATCGTATTAAATACCGTTCTATTTTTCGGGTACTGGATCGTGTCCGGACCCGCCCCAAGGCTGGCAACGTAAAATCCGCTTAACTCCCAAATAACTTCCTTTAAAGGGTCCGTGAGACAGTAAGGCTTCTTTTGTGTAGTGGGAACATGTGGGTTGAAATCGGCAACTTGAAGGGAAAAAAGGGGAGATGAGTTTTTGATACAGCTTGATTATAAATAACAAAGGCGCAATCAAAATCGTTTTCATGTCTTTTTAATCTAATATGAATGTCGTACCGTCTTTGCCGTCTTTAAGCTGAATTCCAATGCCAATTAATTCGTCTCTGATTTTGTCAGAAAGAGCAAAGTCCTTTTGAACTCTCGCTTCATTTCGCATCTTTATAAGTAGTTCTATCGTTTCTCCAAGTTTATGATTTTGATCATTTGTATCGGCGTTTTTTAGCCCTAAGATGTTAAATACAAACTGCTGCATCGTTTCTGTTAATAAAACTAAGTTTGAGTCACTAATACTTGCTTTGTTGTCTTTAATTTGGTTGATATACTTCACAGCACTAAATAATTCAGCGATTAGAATCGGCGTATTAAAGTCATCATTCATTGCGGCGTAGCAATTAGACTTCCACTTTATAACATTAAAGTCATTTACAACGTCAGTGGATTCAATTTTAGACAACGAAGTCACGGCTTCCATGAGTTTTAGGAATCCTTTTTCGGAAGCTAGCAAGGCCTCATTGCTGAAATCTAAAACGCTTCGGTAATGAGCTTGCATCATAAAAAACCGAACAACAGAAGGTGAAAACCCTTTGGTTAGTTTATCAGTGTTGCCACTCAAAATTTCAGCAGGTAAAATATTATTTCCTGTTGATTTGGCCATTTTTTGACCATTTAGGGTGAGCATATTAGCATGCATCCAGTAATTTACTGGCGAGTGGTTGTGCCATGCTTTTGCTTGAGCAATTTCGCATTCGTGATGGGGAAATTTTAAATCCATCCCACCTCCATGAATATCAAAGTTTTCTCCTAAGTACTTTGTGCTCATAGCAGTACACTCTAAATGCCAGCCAGGGAATCCATCACTCCATGGGGAGGGCCAACGCATAATGTGTTGAGGTTCTGCTTTTTTCCAGAGCGCAAAATCTTGAGGGTTTTTTTTGTCAGATTGACCATCTAACACTCGAGTGTTGTGGATAAGGTCTTCAATGTTTCTTCCACTTAAAATCCCGTAATTATGGGATTCATTATATTTTATTACATCAAAATAAATAGATCCATTCGCTTCATACGCGAGCCCTTTGTCTAAGATTGATTTAATGATTTCTATCTGTTCAACGATATGTCCCGTTGCTGTTGGTTCAATGCTAGGGGGGAGGAAGTTAAACATATTTAAAATTGTATGAAAGTCAACGGTATAGCGCTGGACGACCTCCATGGGTTCAATTTGTTCCAGTCGTGCTTTTTTTGCAATTCGATCTTCACCTTCATCAGCATCATTTTCAAGATGGCCAGCATCTGTGATGTTTCGAACATAACGCACTTTATAGTCAAGGTGTTTGAAATATCTAAAGATCATATCAAAAGACATGAACGTTCGTACATTTCCAAGGTGCACATTACTGTAGACTGTAGGGCCACAAACATACATTCCAATTGCGCCTTCATTTATAGATTTGAAAACCTCTTTTTTTCCAGAAAGCGTGTTATAAATTTGAAGTGTATTTGAAGTGTACTTACCCATAGTTAGAGGATTAAAATTTGGTCTCTAATTGTATATAATTCAAGAATTCTCTTTTGGTTTCTTTCTCTTTGAATTTCCCGCCAAATTCGCTAGTTACTGTACTGCTTTCGATGTCTCTAATTCCTCTAGAGTTAACGCATAAATGTTTTGCATCAATCACACAAGCAACATCTTTGGTGTTTAATACATTTTGAAGCTCTTTAACAATTTGAATTGTGAGTCGTTCTTGAACTTGAGGTCGCTTTGAAAAATGGTCAACAATGCGGTTCATTTTAGAAAGCCCTACAACGGTTCCATTTGAAATATAGGCAACATGTGCTCTTCCTACGATCGGGAGAAAATGATGTTCACAGGTTGAGTAAAGGGTGATGTTTTTCTCAACAAGCATTTCTCCGTACTGGTACTTATTTTCAAAAGTAGATGCTTTTGGTTTTTTTGTTGGATCAAGTCCTCCAAAAATTTCATTTACAAACATTTTTGCTACCCGGTTTGGAGTGCCTTTTAAACTGTCGTCTGTCAAGTCTAAACCTAGAGTTTCCATGATGTGCTGAACATCTTCTTTAATCAAGGTTATCTTCTCGTCTTCGCTTAGCTTAAATGCATCAGAACGCATTGGTGTATCTGACGATGTGCCTACATGATTGTCCCCTAGAGCGTCAAACGTTTCAATATTATTTTTCAGTCCCATTTAGAATTTGTAATAAGTTATCTAATGAATTAACAAGTACAAAGATAATTAAATTCGCTCTTTGATGCTTTTATTTTTGATTAATATTTTCTTTTTTTTAAAGAGAATTATAAAAAAAATCACTATTTTTCAGAACCCAAATTTTACCTGATATAGTGAAATCCTACTGTTTTTGAATCAAACGAATGTTATCGTTTTAATTCAACATTTTGTAAAATGAAATTAAACATACTTTATCTGATTTTTTTTGCATTTTTTTGCATCAAGAGTCATTCACAAATAAAAAAGAGCAATCCTGCTCCGCAAATAGTATTTAATTCTAATACGTCTTCAGAATTTACTTCTGACGAATTAGAAAAACTCCAGGCAGTCTATGGAGCGGCTTTAAAGACCGAAATCTTAGAACGGCCATCCCGAGTTTTAGCTATGAAAGAAATTCTAAGAAACAGGATCACTGTAAAAGAAATTATTGACCCAAGACAACACAAGCCATGTCCGATGCTTTCTGAGATACCTCTTTTTGATGCTTTTGTTTCAAAGATTGAAAGAGATGTAGTTTTCAACCCAGTTACATTTAATCCTTTAAAATATGATTTTGAATTTCACAAGCCTGCAATTCAAAGATTTCTTGTAGATGGTTCAAATTTTTACATCCTAATTAAACCCCAACATTATAACAATTAGTTATGAAAAATAAAATATTTATTTTAGTATTTATATTGTTTTCAGTTTTTGATATTTCAGCTCAACAACGTCAATGTGGAATGGAGACCCATATGGCTGAAATGATGAAAGACCCTGATTTTGCACGTGAATGGGAACTAAATCAAAAAAAGTTTAAAACTGCAGTTAACCGCAGTTTAGACTCCGAATTCAGACAAAGCTTTATGGTTCCTATTGTTATTCCGGTAGCAGTTCATTTCCCTGATGGTTTAGAGTCAGATCGTGCTTGTTTAGAAGCGTTAGCACAAAATCAAATTGATATACTCAACGGAGACTTTACAGCTGCAAATCCGGATGCTAATCTTTGGCCGCCTGCAAGTGGTTTTTATCCAGGGGTAAACCATGGTGTCGCCAACATACAGTTTTGTATTGCGACGGCATTTCACCCTGAAGCAACTGACGAAGACCTAGTTGAGGGTGGACCTGCAGTTACCATTGGATATGATTTTGGTGGAGGAAATGATTCAGACCCTAGTTGGGGAGGGTATATGAATTTCTTAGTAAAGGATATTGGAGCAGGCCTATTGGGATACTCTCCCTTGGGAGGAAGTATTAATGCCGGACAGTCTGTTGTAATTAATCTTGGTGCTTTTGGTTCTGGTACTGGATGTGTAGACTCTGGAATTGTACCTCAGGCGCCGTACAATCTCGGAAGGACAGTTACACACGAACTAGGGCATTTTTATCAACTAGAGCATCCTTTTTCTGGGTCTTGTGACTCTGATGATGGAATTGCGGACACTCCAAACATTATAGATGCTAATGGTGGGTGTCCAGATCCAGGTTCAATAGCTGGATGTGAACCCGGGGAGTTTGCACTCACTATGAGCTACATGGACTATACAAATGATGCGTGTATGTACATGTTTTCTCAGGGTCAAACCGATGTTGTAGATAATTATGTAAGTGGCGTCCTTCAAAGTCAGTTTAAGACCGGGACGATACCAGTTTGTGTAGAAGTCCCTGAATATATAATGACTGACGACTCAGTTTCAACCTGTAATGGGCTCTTTTATGATTCTGGTGGCGCAGCGCCAGGAAATTATAGTAATAATGAAGTTTTTACATTCACCATTTGTCCAGAAAACCCTGGGCAATCTACACAATTAGCTTTTACAGAATTTGCGACACAAAACAATGCGGATGTCATGAGCATATATAATGCTTCAGACGCCTCAGATCCTACAACTCTAATTGGTGAATATTCTGGCACTAATAGCCCTGGAACAGTGGCAGCGACCCTGACTAACGCATCCGGCTGTCTAACTATTGTGTTTACAAGTAATGGAGCTATTTCAGGTGCAGGATGGTTGGCATTTATTTCTTGTATAGACCCACCGGCAGCATGCCAAACGATTCTTTCGCAATTAGATACCGCCTCACCAGCATTTAATGCTGAGGGTATTATTTTAGTTTGTCCTGGAGAAGAAATCACCCTAACTGGTAGTGGTCAATTTTCTGAACCTGGTGGAGGAATTGGAGCTGCCTACCAGTGGGACATTGGGGATGGAACCACAATTAGCGGCCAAACAGTAACTTTTTCATTTGATGTGCCAGGTGTATATATTGCGAATTTAAATATTTGGGATACAAATACATCAGTATTTGCAGAAGGCTGTAAAAGTACAAATGAAATTGATCAAATTATATGGGTTAGTACGACCCCTTCATTTTCAGCAACAACGGATACTTTAGACCCAATTTGCTTCGGGGATGTTTCTACTATAACCCCGCTTGTTACTCCCACACAATATATTAATGAATGTACCCCACCAGAAAGCGACGTTACCTTTTTGCCTGACGGGAGTGGGGTTTCGTATGAAACGTCTATAATTGTAGATTGCTTTGATACTGATCTAACACTTACAGATGCCAACCAGATTTCTGATGTGTGTTTGGTGCTTGAGCACTCATACTTAGGGGATTTAGATCTTGAACTTATTTCTCCCTCTGGCCAGACTATAGTTTTGCAAAGTCAAGGCGGGGGTTCTGCCAATTTAGGAGAACCATGGGCAACAGGAACAGTTGATGGAAATTCTAACAATACGACTGCAGGAGTTGGCTATACATATTGTTTTGTTCCTGATAACTCCTTTCCAACTTTGGTTGAGGGAATTGTTGGAGGAGGGATTTTTATAGATGGTGACGGCCCCGGTACTTATACGGATTCATTTGTTCCAGGAGGAACGTATTCTTCGGTTGAATCAATGGATGGGCTTGTTGGGTCTTCGTTAAATGGGAGTTGGACCATTAGAATAACTGATAATATTGGTCAAGATAATGGTTCTATATTTTCATGGACTTTAAATTTCGACAGTAGTATTCTTCCTAGTTCTTTGTCATTTACTCCAGAAATTGTGTCTGGAGCTTGGGAGGGTGATGAGCCCACCATTGTAGCAATTGATGGAGATATCCTTACTATTGCGCCGGATGCAGAAGGCCAGTTTTGTTACACGTACACTGCCATGGATAATTTTGGTTGTGAATATTCAGATGAAATTTGCGTTAATGTTTTGCCAGAACTTATTCATGATTTGCCTAATGACTTATTTATATGTGACCAAGTGACTTCTGCTTCTATTTTTAATTTGTTGCAAAATGAAGCAGTTGTACTGGCTTCTAACCCCAATCCAGGAAATTTTGTAGTTACTTTTCACAACTCAGAGCTGGATGCCGAAAACGATACAAATGCAATTACAAACCTAACAACATATGATGTAGTTGTTGATGAGGTGATTTTTATCCGCTTCGAATATCTTGATTCAAATTGTTTTGAAATTGAAACATTTCAATTGAATTTACTAGATGCACCAGATATTTTCCCTGCAAACGATATGTTAGTTTGTGATGACCTAACTAATGATGGTACTGAATTATTTGATTTATCTAGTCAAGAGGCATTGATTTTGGGCACTCAGTCGGCTTCAAATTATGAAGTTAGTTACTATACAAGCTTTGCAGATGCAGATGCTGGATCCAATGCACTCCCTACAATACACTCAAATATTTCTTCACCCGAACCTATCTTTGTTCGTGTGGAAGGTCTCGGCGGTTCAGGATGCTATATTGCCAGCACAGCTCCTTTATTCAATTTAATAGTTAACAATAAAGCAACTGCTTTAGTTCCTGCAGACCTTGTGGTTTGTGATGATGACTTTGATGGCCTTACTAGTTTTGATTTAGAGAGTCAAACTATAAATGTGTTAGGATCTCAACCTGAAGTAGATTTTACGGTTACTTACCATTTGACTCAAGCGGACGCTGATACAAATAGCAATAATTTATCAAGCCCATACACTAATACAACTCAAGATACTCAGATAATTTATGTTAGGGTTGAAGAAAACGGTTTTTCACAGTGCTACGAAACCACTCAATTTACTCTTATTGTAGATCCATTACCTTCTACTAGTGTGATGACTTCTTTATCTATTTGTGATGATGATTTTGATGGTTTTGGTGACTTCACTTTAACCAATATGGACACAGAGGCCTTAAATGGTCAAACAGATATGCTAGTGAGCTACCATGCAACTCAAGCAGATGCGGATGCAGGCAGCAATGCTTTAGCGAGCCCTTACACGAATACGATTCAAGACGCGCAGACGATTCACATTCGTTTAGAGAACACAAATACATTGTGTTTTAGCACAATGCCCTTAGGGTTGGTTGTTAATTCATTGCCTGTTCCAGTAACACCACCATTACAACCGGTTTGTGACGATGATTTTGATGGTTTCACGAGCTTTGATTTCACGGGTCTTGATTTGATTGTTATAGGCAGTCAAACGGGTATGGTTGTAAGCTATCATGCGAGTCAGTCTGATGCAGAAACAAGTAGCAACGCACTATCAAGTCCTTACACAAACACAGAAGTTGATACACAAACGATATTCATACGATTAGAGACCACTGCTACAGGTTGTTATGCTACGACAACTTTAGGGTTAGAGGTCTATCCTTTACCAGTTGTTCCAACGATTACGGATTTTGTATTATGTGATGACACCGGTTTAGGCGATTTACAGGAAGAGTTTGATTTAAGCACAAAGGATGTTGAGATTATCAATGGGCAAAACACGAGTATTTCTTATTATGTGACTCAAGCGGATGCGGACGCAGGCACTAATATGTTAGCGAATCTTTATCAAAACACTTCAAGTCCACAGATACTTTTCGTGTCATTAACGGATTTGACTACAAGCTGTCGCTCAACGGGGAGTTTTACTCTTATTGTAGATCCATTGCCTTTTTTAGTACTTCCAACTCCTTTAGAGGTTTGTGATGATGGGACTCCGGATGGGCTGACTCAGCTAGACTTAAGCATCAAAGATGAAGAGATTCGAGGAGGCAATTCAAATTATTCTATCAGTTATTATTTAACTCAGTTGGATGCGGATTCGGGTACAAGTCCGTTAACAATTCCTTATACAAACATTAGTAACCCACAAACTATTTTTGTTAGAGGGCAAGATATTACAACTGGCTGTAGTACCACTACGACCTTAGATTTGGGAGTGATTCAGGCGGCCGCCGCCAACACACCTCCTGCGATGAAGTATTGTGATCCGGATAATGACGGTTATGGAGAATTTATTTTAACAGATTCAGATGTTTTAATTACAGGGGGCGTTTCAGGGGTCACTGTGACTTATCACGAAACACTATCTGATGCCGAGAACGGAGTAAACGCGCTTGCAAGTCCTTACAACAATATTGTTATAAACACTCAAACAATCTATGCTCGCGTAGAAAGTGCTACAGTAGTCACTGATTGTGCTACGATTGTTAATTTAGTATTAAATGTATCTCCAACACCACAATTAATAACCCCTACGGCTTTAGAACTTTGCGATGACAACCTTGACCAGGTTGTTCAGTTTGATTTAAGCGATCGTGTTATAGAGCTGTTGGATGGCATAGCGTTGTCAGATGTTTTGATTAGCTTCTACGAAACCCAAGCCAATGCTTCATCTTCAAACAATGCCATAATCACCCCATTAGCTTATAGCAATATTAGCAATCCACAAACGGTATGGGTTCGTGTAGAATATCCAGATCCAGTGACGGGGATAGGTTGTGAGAAACTAACCAGTCTAGAGCTTATAGTCAATCCGTTGCCGGTCATTGTCCAGCCAACGCCGTTGGCTGTTTGTGATGATTTGGTAGCCGATTCGTTTACGGCTTTTGATTTAACGCTCAAAGACGCCGAGATAACATTGGGTGATGGCAGTTTAGAAGTGGTTTATTACACCACGCTTATAGATGCAGAAACGGCGACTAGTGCCATTGTTGATCCCACGGCATATACCAACCAGGCACTAGGTGCAGCAGCACCAAACCCACAAACCTTGCATGTACGTGTAACGGATTTAGACACGGGTTGTTACGACCTTACCACTTTAACTATTCGCGTACTTCCCAATCCAACCCCAAGCCCAAATCCAGAAGATTTAGAGCTTTGTGACGACACCAATAGTGGTGATGGTTTTGAGGTCTTTGATTTAACCACTGAGGAAGTCTTTATTCTTAATGGGGAGCTGGGGGTTTCAGCGACCTATCATGAAACCTTAGAAGATGCCCAGACTGGGGATAATGCGATTATAGATCCAGACGTATATACCAATATAGAGACGCCAGCACAGACGATACATGTTCGGGTTACTAATGATCTAACAGGCTGTTACACCCGTGTCGATTTTGATATAAGAGTCCTTCCATTACCAAACGCTACTGCAGTAGCTGATATGATTGCATGTGAGCTTAATACAGACGACGTTTTTGACTTTGACTTAAGTATACAGAGTAGTTTAATACTCGGTGGGCAGGATCCTTCTATCTTTGAAGTCACTTACCATACGTCCTTAGCGGATGCCCAATTAGGGATTAACTTTTTAGGAAGCCCTTATACTAATGTTAGTGACCCTGAGCTTATTTACGTGAGCGTGTTTAATACCAACACAGAATGTAGAAACACTCAATTACAGTTTAGTTTAGAGGTTCATCAGGCCGCTCAGGCAAGTACTCCACTAGAAGTATATGTTTTATGTGATGATAATGTAGAAACGGATGGCGATCCAACGAATGACAGCGTCCAGTTTGATTTATCAGCCCAAGATATATTTGTATTAAATGGACAAGATCCATTAAACTACACGGTTAGCTATTATGCAAGCCAGGTCGATGCGGACCAGGGTATTAATGGCTTACCAACGCTTTATGAGAATGGGGTTAACCCACAGGTGATCATCGCTCGAGTGGATAATGACACTCAGGTGCTAGATGCCACAGGCACTTTAGTAGACAGCTCTATATGTTATGAGACTGCTTTAGTCACTCTAGAAGTAAATCCATTACCAATCGTGCTAATCGATCCGGATTATATATTATGTGTAAACACTAATGGGACTGAAGTCTTGGCTCCTCTAGAGGTAGATACAGGCCTTTCGGGGGTTGATTATACCTTTATATGGTCTGATGCCGCAGGGGTAGTTCTAGGCACTGGGACAAGTTACGTGCCCTTGCAGGGAGGTAATTATACCTTAGAGGTCTTTGATGCGACACTCGCTACGCAGTGTGCTGCACCAGTAGAAGTATTTACGGTTATTGAAAGCACACCACCACTTCTAACGGCACAGGTGAGTACGGCCGCCTTTGCCAGTACGCACGTCATAGAAGCGGTCGCTACAGGTCAAGGGATTTATGAATACAGCCTAGATCAAGGCCCTTGGGGTAGCTCAGGGATGTTTGTAGACGTAACCCCTGGAGAACATGTGGTTACGGCTCGTGATATAAATGGTTGTGGGGAAGCGCAAGTAGTGGTTTATGTGATTGATTACCCATTATACTTCACTCCAAATGGAGATGGCTATAACGACACATGGAATATTGTGGGCGTAGCCAGCCAGAACAGTGCAAAAATTTATATCTTTGACAGGTACGGAAAACTACTAAAACAAATCAGTCCGTCAGGCGAAGGATGGGATGGCACCTATAACGGGGCGCTACTACCTTCAAGCGACTACTGGTTTACATTAGATTATACAGACCCAACAACAGGAAGCCCTAACGAATTAAGATCACACTTTACGCTTAAAAGATAATTTATGACTGCATCTAAAAAAATTGTATTTATTGCTATGCTGGCTTTAATAGTACAAAAAGTCTCTTCCCAAGAAGGATTGCCGATATACTCTGATTATTTAACAGATAATTATTACCTTTTACACCCTTCTATGGCAGGTATTTCTAACTGCAACAAAATTAGGACTACTGCACGTCAACAGTGGTTTGGAGATGAAGATGCTCCGAGTTTACAAACGATGAGTATCAATGGGCGAATAGGGGAAACATCTTCTGGAGTTGGTGCAATTGTTTTTAATGATAAAAATGGATATCACTCCCAATCCGGTGCTTATTTAACATACGCACATCATATCATGTTTTCACGAAATACAATTGATCTTAATATGCTTTCATTTGGTTTAAGCGCCGGCATGATACAGTATAAGTTAGATGAAACTGCTTTTTTAGAATTTGACCCCATTATTGCAGGTATCGAACAAAGCTCTACAGACTTTAATGTGGACTTTGGATTTTCTTACCATTTTATTGATTTCTATGCACATGCAACCGTAAAAAATGCTTTAAAAAATGAAGGGGTTAACATCAACGAGCAGGGTGTTGTTTTTGATAATTTAAGAACCTATTTATTCTCCGCTGGAAATGTGTTTTCTAAATTGGGAAGTGATTGGAGTTATGAGCCTTCTTTTATGTACGCCTATAAAGACGCTACCAAAGAATCATTTATTGATATAAACTTTAAAACATACAAGAATCTAGATTTTGGAAATGTATTTGCGGGAATTTCATACCGAAGAAGCTTTGATGGTGCCAATTTCACGGACGGTTCTAGAATAAGCAGTCAAAAACTCCAATACATCACCCCTGTAGTAGGAGCGGAGTATAACAATTTCATGTTAGCATACACTTACTCTTATCAATCAAACTCAGTCGTTTTTAATAGCGGTGGCTTTCACCAAATTACTTTGGGGATTAATTTTGGTTGTAAAAGAGAAAAGTACGACTGTAATTGCCCAAGTGTAAATTAAAAATCTAATTTTTTTAGCCTTACATTTTCTGATTTTAAAAAGTCTTTTATTATTGTATGCTCTCCGTTTGTATAAAACTGACTCTCGCCATCGATAGCTCCGTTGTTAAATAATTTATTAAGTTCTAAAATTGATTTTGTTTGCCTTGCTACAGCTTCTCCCGAGTCAATAATACTCACATTATTTGGTAATAGTTCTTTAAGTATGGGAGTTAAGAAATGGTAATGTGTACACCCCAAAACCAAAAAGTCTATTTTGGCTTTAATCATTGGCACTAGGTACGTGCTCAATAGATTCCTCATTTCTTTTGAGTGTAACCCTCCTTTTTCTATTAACTCTACAATACCGTTTCCAACCTGTTCAACCACAACCAAGTCATTTGAATAAAGCAGTGAGGTTTTGTGAAATAAGTGGCTGCTCAAGGTTCCTTTGGTGGCTAAAATCCCAATTGCTTTTGTTTTTGATTGAAGCGCAGCCGGTTTGATGGCTGGCTCAATTCCAATAAACGGGACTGTGTAGTTAGTTCTTAGGTAGTCAATAGCATTGGTTGTAGCGGTATTACAAGCCACTACAATTAGTTTACAACCCTTGTCAATGAGATACTCTGTGTTTTTAATAGAGAGGTCTAAAATAGCCTTTTGACCCTTGGGCCCATAGGGAGCATGTTTTGAGTCAGAGAGATAAAGCGTAGATTCGGCAGGAAGCAATTCGCGAATTTCTTTCCAAATGGAAAGACCTCCAACTCCTGAATCAAATATGCCAATTGGTTTTGAGCTCATAGTATACAAAAATAAAAAAGCTGCTCTAATAGAAGCAGCTTTTTATAAACTATTTAAGAGGCTTGGTTCTTAAAAACCAAGTTCTGTTTTTACATCTTGCATTAAATCCGCACCTCCTGCAAAGATTACACCTTGACCTTGAGATGCATCAAGTACATAGTCAAATCCTTTAGCTTGTCCAACTTTAAGAATTGCATTTTTAGCTTTTTCTGTGATCGGTTGTAATAAGTCAAACTCTTTTTTTTGTAAATCTTGTTGCGCTTGAGATTGATACTGACGAATACTTTGTTCCATTCCCTGAACTTCTTGTAGTCGTTTTCCGTTTTCTTCATCTGTTTTAGTTGAAGATTCAGCGTCGTATTGTTTGATTTTATTTTGAAGCTCAGTTGCCATCGCTTGAATATCCATTTCGTAGGTTTTTGCCAGTTTTTCTAATTCTGACTTTGCGCTTTGCATTTCTGGCATCGCTTCCACTAGTTCTTGAGTATTTATATGTGCTACTTTGCTTTGCGCTTGTACTGTAAAGCTAGTTGCTAAAAATAAAGTGGTTGCAAATAAAATTGATTTTAAATGTTTCATTTTTGAATTGTTTTTATTGTTTTATTTATTGTTCTTGATACTGTCTCTTTTTCTTCTTTGTTCCTCTACTCTGGCTTTTCGTTCCTCTAGTAGTTTCTTTTTCTTTTCGTCTAATACTTTCTTTCTCTCTTCAAGCTCTTTTTTTCGTTGTTCTCTAGGGCTTAATTTTTCTTCAGTTGAAGATTCCTGAACTTCTTCTTTATTTTCTATACTAGTTTCGGATGACAACGTTTCACTATCGTCTTCGACTTTTTTACTATCCTCTAATTTTTTTTCTTTTTCAGCCCTTATTTTAGCACGTTCCTCTATTTTTTGTTGTTTTTTAGCTTCAAGCTCTTTTTTTCGAGCTTCTTTAGCCTCTAGTTGTTCTTCACGTTTTTTATCTAGCAGCGCTTTTCTTTCTGCCTTACGAGCATCTAATATTTTTTGTCGATCACTTTTTCCAGAATCTACTTCAACAATAGTTTTTTCTTCTTTAGCTTCTTTACGCTCTTTTTTTGTTTCTGCCTGTGTTCTTTTTGAAGTTCTATTTATGGTTCTTAAAACTTGTTCGCTAATATCATATCTATCTGCAGAATATAACATAACAACGTCTGCTGATTTGTCAAAAATGAAATCATATTTTTTCGAACTTGCGATTTCTTGAACGGCTGCAAAAATTTGATCTTGAATAGGTTGAATTAATTGTTTCTTTTGAATCATAAGATCACCGCCTGGTCCAAATCGTTTTTGTTGGTAATCTATAATTTCGTTTTCAATTATTTGCAGGTCTTCTTCACGTTCAGAAATGAGTTCATTTGTTAATAGAACCCGTTCATTTATTAATTTTTTCTTTTCATCTTCTAAGGAAGATATACGTTGTTCAATTTCAGCTTTCCATTCACTTACTTTAGTTTCTAATTGAGTGTTTGCAATGGAGTATTCATCGATATTTTCTAAAACATATTCTGTGTCAAGATACCCTATCCTAACACTTCTTTGAGCATACAAGGAGGAACTAATTAAGCATATTATAACCAATAGACTTAATCTCTTAAGTCTTGGGATACTTGACGATTTTAGATTCAAAGATTTCATTTTTAAATGGTTTCAAATGGTCGAAAATAAACATTTAGTTATCAAATTAACGAAATATATATTAAAAAATTTCAACTCTATACCTTTCATTTATTGTTGCTATCTGATTTATTTTTCAAACATTAAAATTGTTGCCCTATTATGAAGTGAGTTTGCCAACCACTTTTTGTTGCTTCTCCAGGTAATGGATCAAAGCCATGTCCGAAATCAATACCTAGTAGTCCAAATGCTGGCATAAAAATGCGCAGTCCTATTCCCGCTGACCTTTTGAGGTTAAATGGATTAAAGTTATTAAAATCATTATAGGAATTCCCGCCTTCCATAAAGGCAAGAGCAAATATTTTAGTTTGTTGAGCAAGGGTTATTGGGTGTCTTAATTCCAACGAAAATTTATTATAAATAGATCCTCCATCTTGGGTCGATAAGGACTGGTTTGGATAACCTCTCAATGCGATTGCTTCTCTACCATCCAAACTGTAAGTGCCTAGCCCATCACCTCCTAAGAAAAAACGCTCAAAAGGAATTACTCCACGATCATTGTTATAAGCCCCTAAGAATCCGAATTCAAATGTGGGTTTTAAAACTAATTGACCAGCGATCTTAGTGTACCATTCCCCTTTAAATTTAATTTTATAAAACTCTAACCATTTGAATCTTTGTTGGTCAATTTCACCAATCCTTTCAGAAGCTGCATTTCTCATATCTACCTCTTCTTGACTAGAACTGTTCGAATTTTGAGATATAATATCGTATTGATCATCTCTTTCCTTTTTCAGCGCTGAATAATCGATATCACTAACCGCTGAGTAAGGAAAACTAAATTTAGCTGAGAGGTTAAAACTAGATCCACCAATTGGATATATTGGGTCATTAAAAGTGTTGTTTCTACTAAGCCCCACGGTATATGCTAGGTTATTTGAGTTTCCATTACCAAAAGTAAATAAACCAGTGTTGTAATTATTGAGGTCGTAATATTGGAAGCTGATTGCTTGAGAAAGCACAAAATAATCATCTGGCACTGATAATTTTTTTGCAATTCCTAAGGTCAAACCTGTAATGTTGAAGTTTCTGCTTTTGTCCGCATTTCTTGTTGCTGGATTGTACAAAAACTGTTTCGTTTGTGAAATAGAAGACGAAAATTGAACTGGTTTCTCCCCGCCTAGCCATGGCTCTGTAAAAGAAAAACTAAATGTTTGATAAAAGCGACTCGCCTGCATTCGAAGTGCTAAACTCTGTCCATCCCCCATAGGGAATGGCTTATACGCCTCTTTCTTAAAGAGGTCTTTTACCGCGAAATTGTTAAATGAAAGCCCTAAAGTGCCTATGAATCCACCTCCTCCATAGCCTCCCTGAAGTTCTATTTGACTTGACCCTTTTTCGACGACGGAATAATCAACATCTAATGTACCGTCTGTAGGGTTTATGTTTTTTAAGTCTGGAGAAATTTGTTGTGCATCAAAAAACGGAAGTTGACCAAGTTCTCTAATGGTTCTTACGACATTTTTTTTACTGTATAATTGTCCAGGACGTGTTCTTAACATTCTGTAAATTGCATGGTCATTTGTTTTGTCATTTCCAGAAACAGAAATATTTTTAAAATATGCTGGCTTACCTTCTGTAACCCTAATTTCCATGTCAATTATATTCCCATTTGTACTTACCTCAACAGGTGTAATAGTTGAAAACAAATAGCCGTTATTTTGATATAAATTTGTCAAATCAAAAGCATCAGGATCTGTGTTGTCAGCAATTCTTTTTTCTAACTCAATACCATTATAAGTATCGCCTTTTTGAATTTTCAAGACCTGGTTAAGTTGACTGTCAGAGTATATTGTATTTCCTAAGAAACTTATAGCCCCGTAAAAGTATTTCTCCCCTTCTTCTATATCAAGAGCCAAACGAATCGTATTATCCTTGTTTTTGATTAATGTATCTGAAACGATCCTAGCGTCTCTGTAACCTTTCTCTTTGTATTTGTCAATAATGCTTTGTAAGTCTTCGATATAATTAGCTTCTATGTATTTGGAGCGTTTAAAAACATGAAGTATATTTCTCTGCTTCGTATTTTTCATCGACTTTCGAAGTTTCTTATCGCTAATTTTCTCTGTTCCTGAGAAATCAATATTTTTTACTTTTATTTTTGATCCTTTATCAATTTTAACAAGCATGTCAACCCTTGTTTTTTTGACTGAATCAATGACCTTAGTAGTTATGATTGTTGTTTTCGCATTTAAAAACCCAAGTTTTCGATACTTGCTTTCCAAATAATTTTTAGTCGTTGTAATTAAATTTTCGGTTACTTTAACCCCCTTAATAAGTTTGTTCTCTTCAATGATTTCTTTTACCTTTCCTTTCCTAACTCCAACAATATTTAAGTTCTTTAACTCGGGTAAATCATTTAAAGCAATTTCTAAATAAACTTCTCTCCCTACCGTTTTTGTGAAATATACCTCAATACTACTAAAAAGATTGGACTCCCAAAGTTTTTTAATAGCTCCACTGATTTTTGTTCCACCTTCTATTTTAATGGATTCTCCCTTTTTTAAACCAGAATAAGTTATTATCGTTTCAGAGCCATACACTGTTTCTCCACTAACTGAAATTTCAGCAATTTTAAAATCAGTAATTGAAGCTGCATTTTCTTGAGAAAACACAGTTAAACTATTAATGAAGAGGCACAAACAGAGGATTGTGTTTTTATATTTTAGAGCTTTTTTATGTAAGCTGATCACTTGTTTTTCCAAATCGTCTTTCTCTTTTTTGATAATTCACAATGGCCTCGTATAGATTCTCATTTTCAAAATCTGGCCAATAAACATCTGTAAAATATAATTCAGCGTAGGCAATTTGCCATAACAGAAAATTACTGATGCGTTTTTCACCGCTTGTTCGTATTAATAAATCTACGTCAGGTAAATTTTGTGTGTAAAGATGCTGATTTATTAGCGCATCGTCAATTTTTTCTATCGAAATTATATTATTTTTAACTTTATCACATATTTTTTTGGTTGCATTCACGATTTCATCCCTAGAACCATAGCTCAAAGCGAGCGTTAAAGTCATCTTTGTGTTTTCTTTTGTAGCTTCAATTACTTGAAGGAGTTCATTTTGAACTTTTTTAGGCAGGTGATTGAGGTTCCCAATGGCATTTAATTTAACTGCATTTTTTTGCAGGGTATTCACTTCTTTTTTTAAAGAGGATATTAACAGCTGCATTAAAGTTTTAACTTCTAATTTTGGGCGATTCCAGTTCTCAGTTGAAAAGGCATAAAGGGTTAGGTTTTTTATTCCCAAATCTACACAGTTTTCTACAGTTGTTCGTACAGACTTAGTTCCATTTTGGTGACCAATAACTCTTAAAAACCCCTTTTCTTTTGCCCAGCGCCCATTGCCGTCCATAATAATGGCAATATGTTTAGGTAAATTTTGTAAATCGATACTTTTTTTTAGACTCATATTTAAAAGTTGCAATAACAAGGTTTTCTACCAAAAGTATAAGTAAGTGTTAAGCCACTAAATACATACCAGTCATTATTATTAAAATTTCCAAAGCGTACAATTTCTTTTAGTTCTTGCGCGTCTGGCTCACTCCCGTCTATTTCATCAGAAAATGTATAGCGAGCTCCCACTTCAAAAGCAATGATTACACGCTCTGTAATTGTCGCCTTAAACCCTAAAGAGATTGGGATTCCAAAAGCATTGCTTCTTGTTTCTTCATCAACGAGCGTATTATTGTTATAATAAAAGTTTGGGTGATTAGCCATGCTGATTCCTGTGTATATGTATGGGGTTGCCTGTGAAGTACCAGGGTGCAAGTCAAAATCAAAAAAGGTAAACTCTATGCCCATTGAAGCTTCAATAATTTTAGCATCAAAATAATAGCCGCGCTCGGCTCTTTTAGGGTCGTCCGAAAGATTGTCATCTGCAGAAAGAGTTGTATATATTAGGCTAGCCCTGAAAGAATGTCTAGGGCTCCTGTTCCATTTTATAACACCGCCAATGGCGAATGAGTTAGGGTTGACAAATTTTGAAGAACCGACATCTCCAATGAAATTACTTCCACCTATAAATCCACCAACTTCATAAATTTGAGAAAACCCCAAACCAGAAATAAATAGAATACAAATAGCTGTTAAGATTGTTTTCATTGAAAGTTTAAAGGTTGTAAATATAGTAAATTACTCACCTATCATATAATTTGTTTGCAGGCTAATTTATAAACTCCAAATCTGTTTTAATATTGTTTAATTCCTTTGGTCGGCTCCCCAAAGAAGTTTTTTTCTTAATGTTTCAATAAAGCGTTCGTCTTTTAGTTCGATCATATGTACACTAAAAGGAGCCTTTTGAATGGTAATGGTTGTATTGTTTGGAAGTGTTTTTATTCTTGAATCTAAAGAAACTAGGTGTTCTTCCTCTCGTCCGCTAACTTTTAGTTTTATAACTTTATCACTTGAGATGACTAAGGGACGAGCATTAAGGTTGTGTGGCGCTATTGGTGTTAAGACTAAACTGTCTGACTCCGGCATAATTACAGGCCCACCGCAACTTAATGAGTAGCCAGTGGACCCTGTAGGTGTAGAGATAATTAATCCGTCCGCCCAGTAGGAAGTTAGGTATTCGTCATCTAGCCATGTTTCAACCGAAATCATGGAGGTGGTGTTTTTTCTACTTACGGTTATTTCATTCAAGGCAAAGTTCAAGTCAAATGCAGTTTCTTCTCCGTCAATATTAATCGTTAGTAAGCTCCGTTTAGAAATTCGGTAATTGCCTTCAAAAATTTCATCCAACGCATTTTCGACTGTATTCATAGGGATGGTTGCCAGAAAACCTAATCGGCCTGTGTTGATGCCCACAATAGGGATGTTTAAATCTTTCACATATGTAATGGCCCTTAAAATAGTTCCATCTCCTCCGACACTAATCATGAGTTCAAAAGAAGTATCTAAAGACTGAAAAGTTTCAAACTTAAACGACTCTATGTTAATGTCAGAATCTATTATGATAGATTCGTAAAAGGTTTTTTCAAAAAACACATCGGCATTTCGAGTTTTTAAATACTTAATCAGCACCCCGATTGTACTTTTTGAGCGCTCGTTACAAAGTGGTCCATAAACAGCTATTTTCATTTGAGTTGTGTTTATCACTTTATTGGTTTAAATAGTTATTTAGATAGGCGGAACGTTCTTTGAGAGTTTGTAAAAACCCATCGTCTTCATGCCCAGAAACGATTGTGTATCCATATCGTCTAAAAGCTTGAAATACACTGGAAAGCCCGCTGCTCCCAATTTTAATGGTAATTTGTGTTAATTCATTTTCTGCCTTTGATATAAATGCCCCTAACATCTTGGCATTATTGGACTCTATAATTTGACTTAGTTCGCTGAATGAAAAATCATTACAACTTTTTTCAATGACGATGATTCCGCCAGGGTCAGAAAAAAACGGGGTCTGATTAAACTTCGAAATAATATCATTTAGTTGATAATAGCCTAAGTAGTTGTTTTCAGCATCTAGGACGGGCATTATATTGCTATCATTTTCGGCAAACACTTCCAATACATTTAGCCATATACTTGAATCTCGAACATAAAAGCCTTCAATTGCATACAACACATCACTCACTTTATCTGTGGGTTCAAAACAGAAAACATCTGTTTCGGATAAACACCCTAAGTAAACACCTTCTTTTAAAACAGGAATATGGGAATAGGTCAATCCTTTAAAAACATCGTGAAGCTCTCCAACAAGTGTTTCTGTACTTGAGGGAGTTAGGTCGTTTATAAGAAATTCATTTAAAGACATGAGTGCGTTTGTAAGCTAGATGCAAATTAATCAAAAATAATATACTTTAAGCGTAAACTACTTTGTATTTTTGTTTCAAATTTATTTTTTAATGACCAAGTTAAGCGTTAATATCAACAAGATTGCCACTCTAAGAAATTCAAGAGGCGGCGACACCCCAAATGTGGTACAGTTTGCGAAAGATGTCCAGGAGTTTGGAGCTCAAGGCGTTACAATTCATCCCCGTCCAGATCAACGACACATACGTTATCAAGATGCCTATGATCTGAAACCAGTTGTTTACACTGAATATAATATCGAAGGAAATCCCATCCCCGAGTTTATCGATATGGTATTAAAAATAAAGCCAACGCAAGTCACTCTAGTGCCTGATGCCGAAGACGCCATTACCTCAAACGCTGGCTGGGACACCATAAAGCACAAAGGGTTTTTAACAGAGGTTTTACAAGAATTTAAGCAAAATAACATACGAACTTCTGTGTTTTTGGATCCAAGCCTGAAACAAGTTGAAGGCGCCAAAGACATAGGAGCGGATAGAATTGAACTTTATACAGAAGCCTTTGCACATCACTATTCTTTAGGCAATAAAAAGGCGGTGATTCCATATTCTGAATGTGCTGAACTTGCCACGCAAATAGGTCTTGGACTCAACGCTGGTCATGATTTATCGTTGGATAACATTCAGTTTTTTAAACAAAATGCCCCTGGACTCTTAGAGGTTTCGATAGGACATGCTTTGATTTCAGAAAGTTTATACTTAGGAATAGACAATGTCATAAACATGTATTTGAACAAGTTAAAATAATGCTCTTACATTCAAATATAATTGGCGAGGGCCAGCCTTTTATCATACTTCACGGATTTTTAGGAATGGGTGATAACTGGAAAACTCTTGCAAAACAATTTTCTAGTTTAGGGTTTGAATTACACTTGGTTGATCAACGCAACCATGGCAGAAGTTTTCATAATTCAGAATTTAGCTATGAGGCCATGGCATCCGATCTTTTACACTATTGTGAACATTATGGTCTAAAAAACTGTATTCTTTTAGGGCATTCTATGGGAGGAAAAACGGCCATGCTTTTTGCGGCACTTTACCCAGAATTGGTTTCAAAACTAGTCATAGCAGATATTTCGCCGAGATTTTATCCCGTTCACCACGATACAATTTTAGACGGTTTGGCCTCTTTAGATTTTCAAAAAATAACGACAAGAAAAGAGGCGGATTTACAACTTTCGCGTTACGTTCAAGAACCGGAGACCCGACAGTTTTTATTAAAAAACATCTACTGGGTATCTCCAGGCGTTTTAGGCCTGCGAATTAATTTACCGGCCTTAAGCATTCATGTTTCAGAAGTTGGAGAAGCCTTGTCACCTTTCTTAAATTATGCCAAAGAGAGTTTGTTTTTAAGAGGAGATAAATCCGAATACATTTCACTTGAAGATGAGGCTTTGATAAGAACACAGTTCCCAAATTCTTCTGTCCAAACAATTACAAATGCCGGCCACTGGCTGCATGCCGAAAATCCGTTAGAATTCTACCAAAGCGTTCGTTCGTTTATCGCTTGAAACACATAAGATTAAAAATGTTTGTAAGGCATTAAAAATATTGTATTTTTGCCACCCAATTTTTATTTCATTACAATGAATATTACAAGAGAAAGTATTGACACGCTAAATGCTGTTGTTAAGATAGAAATCACGAAAGCTGATTATTCTGAAAAAGTAGAGAAAATTTTAACAGATTACCGTAAATCTGCTAACATTCCTGGCTTTAGAAAAGGACAGGTCCCCATGGGTCTCGTTAAAAAGCAGCATGGGAAAGCTATTTTGGCTGATGAGGTTAATAAAATTCTTCAGGAGTCTTTAGGAAAGTATCTTAATGATGAGAAACTAGACGTTTTAGGGTCTCCATTACCAAAATTTCAGGAGGAAATGAACTGGGATACTGAGGATTTTTCTTTTGAATTTGAAATAGGATTAAGCCCAGAGTTTGACATCAAACTAAAGGCTAAAAAAGCAATTACTAAATATACAATTACTGCCGATAAAAAAATGATTGATGACCAATTGGTCAACATTCAAAAGCAATACGGAAAACTAACTCCTAAGTCAGTTGTCGAAAAAGATGATGAGGTTACAGGTGTCTTTTTTAACGATTCCGAAGGGATTGAAGCAACAGCGACATTAACATTGGATAAGTTAAAGGGTAAAGCGAATCTAAGTGCTTTTACAGCAGCGAAAGTCGATGATGTTTTAACGCTTCAAACAAAAGGTTTATTTCAAGATTCACACGATTTGACAACTTACTTAAAAGTAGATCACGATGCAGCACATGGACTTGATGTTGAGGTTACTTTTACGATTAGCGAAGTTAATTCTAGAGCAGAGGCTGAATTAGACCAGGAGCTTTTTGATAAATTATTTGGAGCGGGAACTGTAAAATCCGTAACAGAGTTAAGAGCAAAAATCACGGAGGATGCTGAAAAGCAATTTGTTCAACAAGCGGATCAAAAATTCTTAAACGATGTGACAGAATACTTGGTAGAAAACACCAAGTTTGATTTGCCAACTCAATTTCTTCAGAAGTGGATTCAAACGGCTGGTGAAGAAAAACTAAATGCTACCCAAGCTAAAGAAGAATATGAAAAGTCTGAAAAAAGCATGCGTTACCAATTAATTGAGAGCAAGCTTATTGTGGAGAATAATCTTCAAGTAAACTTTGATGATCTAAAAGTGTATACTTCAGAAATGATAAAAACCCAAATGGCTCAATTTGGTCAGATGGACCCAACAGAAAAAGAAATTGAAGATATTGTTGCACGTGTACTTTCAAACCAAGAGGAAGTGAAGCGTATCTCTGAGCAATTAACAAGTCAAAAATTACTGGACTTTTACAAAGAAAGTGTCAGCTACAAAGACAAAAAGCTAGCTTATGAGGCCTTTGTAAAAGAGGTTTACGGTAAATAATACCAATAAATAATTAAGCAAAAAACACTTCTTTGGAAGTGTTTTTTTTATACCTTTAAGCCAAGTTTTAAACTAGAAATAGTTTTATATTTACATTATTAAAATCAAAAAAAAAGCAGCATGGATTACGGAAATGAATTCAAAAAATTCGCCATTAATGATCAAGGAATTAGCAGCCTTTATTATGACAAAATAGTTAGTAGCATGACCCCTATGGGATTGACGCCAAATATTATTGAGGAACGTCAAATGAATGTCGCTGTTTTTGATGTGTTTTCAAGGTTAATGATGGATCGCATCATTTTTATGGGAACGGCCATTAACGACCAAGTTGCTAATATTATTCAAGCTCAATTATTGTTTTTAGAAAGTACAGATGCGACTAAAGACATACAAATATACATCAATTCTCCAGGAGGCAGCGTGTATGCTGGCCTAGGAATATATGATACCATGCAACTCATTAAACCTGATGTGGCTACAATTTGCACGGGAATGGCCGCTTCTATGGGAGCCGTATTGTTGTGTGCAGGTGCGAAAGGGAAACGTAGTGGATTGACCCACTCACGAGTGATGATTCACCAGCCATTAGGCGGTGCGCAAGGGCAAGCAAGTGATATTGAAATTACGGCTCGCGAAATTTTAATTCTCAAAGAAGAACTTTACAAAATTATAAGTAAGCACTCTGGTCAAGAGTATGACAAAGTGTACAAAGATAGTGATCGTGACTACTGGATGAAATCTGATAAAGCATTGGAATACGGTATGATTGATGAAATATTATCTCGAAGCTAAACACCCTCCAAATTAGTTATGGCAAAAGAAGAATTAGACTGTTCATTTTGTGGCAAGAAAAAAGCCGACACCAACTTACTCATTGCAGGCATAGACGCGCACATTTGTGACCGCTGTATAGAGCAAGCTAACGGCATTGTTATTGAAGAATGTAAGCAGAATAAAGGCGTTGATTTTTCTTCTGATGTCATGCTTAAAAAGCCCCAAGAAATTAAAGCCTTTTTGGATGAGTATATTATTGGTCAAGAACAAACCAAAAAAGTAATGTCTGTGGCCGTTTACAATCACTACAAGCGATTGTTGCAAACGACCACTGAAGATGATATTGAAATTCAGAAAAGCAATATCATTATGGTTGGGCAAACAGGGACTGGAAAAACCCTGATGGCAAAAACCATTGCAAAAATGTTAAACGTGCCACTGGCGATTGTTGACGCTACAGTATTAACTGAAGCTGGCTATGTGGGTGAAGATGTTGAAAGCATGCTAACGCGCCTACTCCAGGCAGCAGATTACGATCAAGAAAAAGCAGAGCGTGGGATTGTTTTTATCGATGAGATAGACAAAATTGCACGTAAAAGTGACAACCCTTCTATTACAAGAGATGTTTCTGGTGAAGGCGTTCAGCAAGCACTTTTAAAATTACTTGAAGGAACCGTAGTAAATGTACCGCCCAAAGGAGGTCGAAAGCATCCAGATCAGAAATTTATAGAAGTCAATACTGAAAACATATTATTTATTGCCGGCGGTGCCTTTGATGGGATCAACCGACATATATCAAAACGACTCAACATGTCTGCCATTGGCTATAAAGCTTCACACGAAGAAGAGCAAGTTGATAAGGAGAATTTATTGCAATATATTATTCCAAAAGATCTAAAAGATTTTGGTTTGATCCCTGAAATTTTAGGGCGATTACCTGTTTTGACTTATATGAACCCTTTGGATGAAGCAACGCTAAGAGCGATTCTTACCGAGCCAAAAAACGCCATCGTTAAGCAGTATAAAAAACTTTTTGAAATGGACGAAATAGCTCTATCATTTGAAGATGATGCTTTGGATTTTATTGTCAAAAAAGCAATTGATTATAAACTTGGTGCCCGAGGACTTCGATCGTTGTGTGAAGAGATTTTAACCGATGCCATGTTTTTGATGCCAAGCACTGATGATACAGCCTTGGTTGTCGATAAAGCCTATGCACAAAAACACTTAACGAGAACCGAGCTAAAACGTCTTAAGGCCGTTTCCTAATCAATTTTTAAAAGCGCTTCCAAAAACTGGCGAGAGTTAGAGAGTCTAGGCACTTTATGTTGTCCACCTAGCTTGTTGTTGCGCTTCATCCACTTATAGAATAAGCCCTGTTTGGCAGCATGTATTTTAGGCTTGTCTAAGGTAATGTTGTTGTAACGTTTTGATTCGTAATCAGAGTTTAATGATTTTAATGAATTATCCAACAGCTCTCCAAAATAGTTAAGATCTTTTGGCGGGGTTTTAAATTCAATAATCCATTCGTGTGCTCCTTTAGATTTCCCCTCCATAAATATAGGCGCTACTGTATAGTCAACAATTTCACTGTTGGTTTTCTTGGCAACAATTTTTAAGGCTTTATCTGTGTTTTCAATAATAAGCTCTTCCCCAAATACATTGATAAAATGTTTAGTCCTTCCTGTTACTTTTATTCGGTAGGGAGCGGTGGAGGTAAACATTACAGTGTCTCCGATTTTATAGCGCCAAAGACCCGCATTAGTCGTAATTACAATAGCATAGTTTACCCCTTTTTTAACTTCTGATAAAGGAAGTAATGTTTCGGTTGGTGTTCCATGTGTTTGCATAGGGATAAACTCATAAAATATCCCATAATCTAACATGAGCAAAAGCTCATTGGAATGGTTTCTGTCTTGAATAGCAAAAAAGCCTTCAGAAGCATTATAAATTTCATAATACTTAAATGATTTTGAAGGAATGATAGACTTGTACTGATCCACATAAGGAAGAAAGCTAACCCCGCCATGGAAGTAGACTTCTAGGTTGGGCCAAACATCCAAAATAGTTTTATTATCTGTGCTTTCAAGGACATTATTCAGCAATACTAACATCCACGAGGGAACCCCTGCGAGGCTTGTCACATTTTCATTTACAGTTTCATTAACGATGGCTTGCATTTTATATTCCCAGTCACTCATTAGCGAAACTTTATTGCCTGGAGTGCTGCTAAACTCAGCCCAAAAAGGCATGTTGTCGATTAATATAGCAGACAAATCCCCAAAAGTAGTTCCGTTTTCTTCATACAGTTCTTTACTTCCGCCGAGGCGTAAGTTTTTTCCATTAAATAGAGCTGAGTTTTCATTGTTATTTAAATACATACAAAGCAAATCTTTTCCAGCCGCATAATGACAGTCTTCTAGGGAGTCTGTACTGACAGGAATAAATTTACTTTTGGCATTGGTAGTACCGCTCGATTTTGCAAACCATTTTATAGGCTTTGGCCAAAATATGTTTTTCTCTCCTTTTCGAGAGCGTTCAATTAAATTTTGATAATCTTCATAGCTTGATACAGGAACACGTTGAGCAAATTCGTGGTAAGTGCGGATCGTCCTGAAATCATAAGCTTTCCCAATTTCGGTGTCTTTGGATATAGACAATAGGTTCATAAGTAGCTCATTTTGAACTTCATGAGGGTATTTAAGAAACAAATCAATTTGATGAAATCGTTTCTTTAAAAACCATGACGCCACAGAGTTTACTAAGGGAATTGCCATATAATTGTATATATTTACATTCATAAATGTAATAAAAATCTGCTAATGCTGTACCAAGGTGTTTTAACTAAAATGGAAACGGAATTTTCCACCCCTGTTCAATATTTTTTAGTGCTAGAAAATGACGTCCTAAACATGAATCAGCTGTTAAATAAAACACTCACCCTTTCTTTTATAAAATACCAGTGTTTGAATTGCAGTACTGAAGCGCCTATTTTTAGACAAGGGTTTTGTAAATCTTGTTTTTTCGAATTGCCCCAGGCAGCCGATTGGATCATGCGCCCAGAGCTTAGCAAAGCACACCTCAATATAGAAGACCGCGACTTGGACTATGAAAAGCGCGTTCAATTGCAACCTCATATTGTGTACCTAGCAAACTCCAGTAATGTAAAAGTTGGTGTGACTCGAAAAACGCAGGTCCCCACACGCTGGATTGATCAAGGTGCTAAGGAGGCACTTGAAATTGTAGAAGTTCCCAACCGCTATTTGGCAGGGGTGACAGAAGTGGCTCTTAAAAAATATGTGAGTGATAAAACCAATTGGCGAGAAATGCTCAAAGGCACTGCTCCGAACGAAAGTTTAGAAGACTGGAGACAGCGTTTGTCGGTGTATATTCCAGAAGAAACGAAATCTTATTTTTTAGCAAATCAAAAACCACTTGGAATAGAATTTCCAGTACACCAACATCCCGAAAAACCCCAAAGCTTGAATCTTAGTAAAACCCCCGTCTATTCGGGAGTTCTTAAAGGCATCAAGGGGCAGTATCTTATTTTTGAAGACAACACCGTTTTTAATGTCCGAAGTAATGAAGGCTTGGTTATTGGGCTGGACGTGTCTTAGTCAATCTTAATTTCTTCATTAACGCCTAACTTAAATCGTTTTCTAAACAAAAATACACCCAAGTATAAAAAGGGCGTGTCAATGGCTGCTATTAGGATTTTAAAAGCCACTCCCGCCACAAGTAACCCTGCAAATAAATCCCATGAAATTTCTCCAAATAAACAAAGGAGTATAAGAACTGTTGCTGTATCCACAAGTTGAGATAAAAAGGTAGAACAATTATTCCTTAACCAAAGGTGTTTCCCTTTTGTGAGACGTTTCCAATAATGATAAATCTGAATGTCTATAAACTGCGCAAATAAATAGGCTAACATACTTGCTAATACAGCCACTCCCGTGCTGCCAAATACGGTTGCAAACACGCCATCAGTTACAGGCGACCAATTGGTTGCGGGGACACTTGCTGCGATATAAATAATCCCCATGGCAAAAAAGGAGGCGATGACGCCACCAACAACAACCTCATTTGCTTTTCGTTTTCCGTAAATTTCACTAATCAAATCCGTAATTAAAAAAGTGATGGGATAGGGAAGAATTCCCACAGAAATTTCAAATAATTTGACGCCAAAAACAGGTGTTTCAATAAGGTAGAAGTAAAAGAATTTTTTAAAAATTAAATTTGACACTACTAAAGAAGTGACAAACAAAATACCGAGGAGTAAATAAATACGTTGGGCTAAAGCCCTGTCTCTTAGTGTCATAAAAATTGTCAATAAATTTTCACGTAAAGATATAATATTAATTTTTCTTTTACTTATTTTGCTACTTCATATGACGCAAGGACAAACCGTTTTAATAGGCATTGGAAGCAACACAGGCGATACCCTAAATCACCTGCAAGCAGCTATAGATGCCATTCATACACAAGTAGGGAGTATTCATCAAATCTCGACGCTTTATCAAGCACCTGCCTTGGGTTTTGAAGGCAATGACTTTATAAATGGGTGCTTGAAAGTGGTGACTCAACTCGATGCTTCCCAAGTATTAGCAAAATTATTGGCAATTGAAACAACCTTAGGACGTGTACGTCACAATGATGGGCACTACCACTCTAGAACAATTGATCTAGACCTTTTATTTTATGGGTCTTTAATTTCAAAATCTGAGCACCTAGAATTACCACACCCTAGAGGTCATGAGCGTCTTTTTGTTCTTCAGCCTTTGGCAGACATTGCCCCTGATTTTGTGCATCCTGTTTTAAACAAAACCATAGCGGCTTTATTAGCTATCTGCGAAGATAAAAGTGTCTTAACTCCTTTAGACGACCATCTGATCAATCCAATTGAGACTTTTGATTTCTCAAACTATAATTTCATCGCTGTTGAAGGGAATATAGGCGCCGGAAAAACAAGTTTGGCTCATATGATGTCCAACGACTTTAATGCTAAAAAAATTCTCGAGCGGTTTGCTGATAATCCTTTTTTGCCAAAATTTTATGAAGATGCGACCCGCTATGCTTTTACGCTGGAAATGTCTTTTTTAGCAGATCGGTATCAACAGATTTCTGACGACTTATCGCAGTTAGATTTATTTAGTGATTTTATTGTGAGTGATTACGACGTGTTTAAATCACTTATTTTCTCAAAAATTACTTTGAGTGAAGATGAGTTTATGCTGTACAGAAAACTGTTTTATCAAGTTTACAAGGACATTGCAAGACCAGACATGTATATCTATCTTTATCAAAACACCGAACGTTTACAAGAAAATATAAGACTCAGAGGGCGTGACTACGAACAAACCATTGCGTCTAGTTATTTGGAGAAAATAAACACGGGGTATTTAGAGTTTATAAAAAACCATCCTGAATTTAACGTCAAAATTATTGACATCTCCAACAGAGATTTCATAAAAAACCGCATCGACTATCTTTGGATTTTAGAGCAGATTTGTTCTTAGCTTAATTTGCTAAACACCTCCCAAAGGACCACTCCACAACTCACAGAAATATTCAAAGAGTGCTTGGTGCCATACTGAGGGATTTCAATAACTTGATCGCTAAGACTGACCACTTCTTGTGAAACTCCTTTGACCTCATTGCCAAAAACCAAGGCATAAGTTGTGTTTGGTTTGGGAGTAAAATTATTAAGCATCGTCGCGTTTTCTGCTTGCTCAATGGACAGGACTTGGATGTCCTTTGATTGCAATTTTTTTACCAGTTCAAGGGTGCTTTCAGTATAGTCCCAATCTACAGACGCCGTACTTCCCAAGGCTGTTTTTTGAATGTCTTTGTGGGGGGGTGTTGCGGTGATTCCGCAGAGGTATATTTTTTCAATTCGAAAGGCATCACTTGTTCTAAACACACTTCCAATGTTATTTAAACTTCGGATGTTGTCAAGGATCACAATGAGAGGCGTTTTGGTAACGGCCTTAAACCCATCGACTGACAGGCGATCTAATTCGCTATTTTCTAACTTTCGCATCTTACTTTTAAATCTTAATAATTAAGGTTTTATAAAAAGGCTAAATTTAATTACTTTAGCAATCTTACTTCCACACAAAAGTAAGGCATAAAAATCAAAAACTCATTGGCCAACAAAACTAAGAAAGTCACTCCTTTAATGAAGCAATACAATGCCATCAAGGTCAAGTACCCAGATGCATTGTTGTTATTTCGTGTGGGCGATTTCTATGAAACTTTTGGAAGTGATGCGGTTAAGGCGTCTAAGATATTAGATATTATCTTGACAAAACGAGGCGCAGGAAGTGAAAGCGAGACCGAATTAGCAGGGTTTCCGCACCATTCACTCAACACCTATTTGCCAAAATTAGTAAAAGCAGGTGAGCGTGTAGCGATTTGCGACCAGCTAGAAGACCCAAAACTCACTAAATCGATTGTGAAGCGTGGGGTAACGGAGTTGGTCACGCCGGGAGTGGCTTTAAATGATGAGGTCCTAAGCTCCAAATCCAATAATTTTTTAGCAGCTGTTTATTTTGGAAAAACAATAGGCGTTGCCTTTTTAGACGTCTCTACTGGCGAGTTTTTAACAGCCCAAGGGTCTCCTGAATATATTGGGAAACTACTTCAAAACTTCAATCCAAGTGAAGTTTTAATTGAGAAACAAAAACGAACGACTTTTAAGGATACTTTTGGCGCACACTTTCACACGTTCTACTTAGAAGACTGGGTTTTTCAGGACGATTATGCCAACGAAACCCTTTGTAAGCATTTTCAAAGTCAAACATTGAAAGGGTTTGGAATTGATGGCTTAGCCCAGGGAATTGTCGCCTCAGGAGCAGTGATGCATTACTTGGCGGAAACGCAGCACCATAAGCTAAAACACATTACGGCCATTGAACGTATTTTGGAAGGCGACTATGTATGGATGGACAAATTTACCATTCGTAACTTAGAGCTTTACAATTCCAACAATGCCAATGCAGTTACTTTGATAGATGTGATTGATCACACGATATCTCCCATGGGCGGACGTCTCTTAAAGCGCTGGCTAGCACTGCCCCTCAAATCACTAGAAAAAATCAAAGCCCGTCATGAGGTTGTGCAGTACTTTTTGGACCAGGAAGACACGCATCATAAAATTCAAAGCTACATCAAACAAGTAGGGGATTTGGAGCGTTTAATCTCCAAGGTGGCAACGGCCAAAGTCAATCCGCGCGAAGTGGTTCAATTAAAAAATTCGTTGGAAGCGATTGTGCCTATCAAAGCCTTGGCGACGAATTGTAAAAATGCCGATCTAAAACGCATTGGCGAGCAGATTAAAAGCTGCGAACTGCTAAGAGAAAAAATTAAAGCCACCCTAAACGAGGAGGCACCAGTCAATATTTTAAAAGGAAATAGCATTGCGTCTTCAGCTTCTGAAGAATTAGAAAGTCTAAGAGCCATTGCGTTTTCTGGGAAAGACTATTTAGATAAAATGCTGGCCCGCGAAAGTGAAGCCACAGGGATTACGTCTTTAAAAATAGCCTCCAACAATGTGTTTGGGTACTATATTGAAGTCAGAAATTCCCATAAAGATAAGGTTCCAGAAACTTGGATCCGCAAGCAAACGTTGGTCAATGCCGAACGGTACATCACAGAAGAATTAAAAGAATATGAAGCTAAAATATTAGGAGCCGAAGACCGCATCTTAGTGATAGAGCAAACCCTTTTTTCTGAGCTTGTTTCTTGGATGCATTCATATATTTTACACGTACAACAAAACGCGCAACTCATCGCTCAGCTTGACTGTCTGGGGGCGTTTGCACATCTGGCAAAACAAAATAATTACACCTATCCTGAGATTGACAATTCTTTTGATTTAGAGATCAAACAAGGGCGACACCCTGTGATTGAAAAACAATTACCCTTGGGGGAAAGTTATGTCGCCAACGACTTGTTTTTGGATCGGGATACCCAGCAAATTATCATGATTACAGGGCCTAATATGTCTGGTAAGTCGGCCATTTTACGCCAAACGGCTTTAATTGTACTATTGGCTCAAATAGGAAGTTTCGTGCCTGCAACACGCGCGCGAATTGGATTGATAGACAAGCTTTTTACTCGGGTAGGTGCCAGCGATAATATTTCTATGGGCGAATCGACCTATATGGTGGAGATGAATGAAACGGCCTCTATACTAAACAATGTATCGGAACGGAGCTTGATTTTATTAGATGAAATAGGGCGGGGGACCAGCACGTATGATGGGATTTCAATTGCCTGGGCGATTAGCGAATATTTGCACGAGCATCCGTCGCATGCCAAAACCTTATTTGCTACTCACTACCACGAGTTAAACGAAATGACAGAAACATTTGACCGCATTAAAAACTACAATGTAGCGGTCAAAGAATTAAA
>Ga0209199_1000296_pt1 | contig 75299 bp, 69 predicted proteins | sample COGITO_mtgs_1105_7_FD_184805 | JGI IMG/M metagenome (GOLD analysis project Ga0209199, IMG submission 184805) | Pelagic marine microbial communities from North Sea - COGITO_mtgs_110523 (SPAdes) (version 2) | ecosystem: Environmental > Aquatic > Marine > Epipelagic ... | reverse complement strand
AGGTCTTCCTTTGGCTCTGGTAACATTCACCCCCGCAACTTGACCTTGTAAACTAGCTGCAGCTTGGGTAGGATTTGACCTTTGAATGACCTCTGATTTGATTTGAGCAATGGCTCCCGTCAAATCTCTCTTTTTGACCGATCCATAACCTGTCAAAACAATCTCTTCCAATTCATCGGATCCCATTTCCATGGAAATGTCAAATGAGTCGGCAGTGGCAACCTCAATTTCTTTATCCAAAAACCCGACAAAGGAAAATGTTATTACATCGTCGTCAGCGGTGGAGATTGAATAATTTCCATCAAAGTCAGTGGATGTCCCAGATTGGCTTCCTTTAATGATCACATTGACTCCTGGCAAAGGCACCCCTGATTCATCAGAAACATTTCCTTCGATAGTTCTTTGCGAAAAGCTGAAGTTGAATGTGAAAAAAAGCATTAATGTCACTAAAAAGTGATGACTTTTAATTTTCATATTTTGTTTTTAATAAAGTTAATAAATTTGTGAACTTCACAACGTGTGCGCACACTTTAGCAAACTTAATAAAAACTTGTTAAAAAAAATTGTTTTTTTTTGTTTTTCTTAGCATTCCCGTTTTATCAACAGATACAAAATATTAGATTGACGAACTAAAAAAGCCTGAAGAATCGCTATACCAAGTCAAACTGATGGATTAAGTAACAAATAGTTTGTTTTTACCGTATTATAGAATAAAAACTTGGTAGCTTCTCTTCCAAAATCAAAACCAATGAATCAACTATTTTTGGGTGATCTTCGGCGATATTCTGGTTTTCCTCAGGATCGCTTAGGTGATTGTAGAGTTCAATCTTAGGCTCTTCTTCCCTATAAAACTTTGTCAATCGATAGGAATCGGTTTTGATGCTAATCCCATCCTTCCAAAAACCAAAAGCTTGGTTGATTTTATCGGATTTTCCAGATTGAATCAATCCCAAAAGGCTTTTACCATCCATGTCATAAGGTTGAGAAATTCGACAATAATCCAAGAGAGTGGGGTATAAATCTACCGACTCCACAATGGTGTTGATCTCTTGCGATTTGTGATGTTTTTCTGGTAGTTTGATAATCAATGCACTTTTGAGAGATCGTTCAAAAAGACTGTGTTTCCCCCATTTTCTGTCATTTCCCAAATGCCAACCATGATCGCCCCACAATACAATCATAGTATTTTTGTCCAAATCAAGGGCCTTGAGTTCTGCCAAGAGTTGACCTATCAGATGGTCGATATAACTAATGGAAGCATAATATCCATGAATTAATTTTCGGGCATAGTCATCTGAAACAGCTTGGTCAAGGGTTGGCTTTTCGTCTGATAATTTATAATTGTAAAACTCTCCCATTCTTCCAACGCTTTTAGGGTGAACGTTTTGTGGGATAAAAGGATCGGAAGCAATGGGAATAGAAGATCGGTCGTACAAGTCCCAATATTTTTTGGGGGCGTTAAAAGGCAAATGGGGTTTGAAAAATCCAACACCCAGAAAAAATGGTTTTTGTTGGGTTTTTAATTTTCTCAACTCCTGTAGGGCACTTTTAAGAATTAATCCGTCAGGGTAACCCTCATCGGAAACCGCAGCACTTTCATAGGGTTTCACTTGTCCGTTTAAACTTTGACGATTTTCTCCATTGGCATAGGCAAAAAAGGCGTTCCATCCTGTTTTCCATTTACCCGGGTTGAACACAAAACGACTCCAACTGTAGGGCATCTCTTTGATGTCTGAAGGTTCTTCCCTATATCCATAAACCAGACCATCTACAGAATGACTCAATTTTCCAATACCAACAGTGGTGTAACCATTTCTTTTGAAATGATGGACAAAAGATTCGGGTCGCTCCTTTTCTTTTTGATTGGCCATTTCTTTATAGAAAACGCTATTGTCTATGTGTACTCTTTTTTGAGGTCTAAGCCCCGTCATCAAACTATAACGAGAGGCACCACAGGTGGGAACTTGCACATAATGTCTTTTAAAAAAACTGCCCTCTCTTGCAAGTTGATCAATATTGGGGCTTTTGACAAACTGATTTCCATAGATTCCCAATTCGGGCCTCAGATCGTCAACCGCAATAAAAAGAACATTAGGAGATGGAACCTCTGGGGCTTTTTTTTCGGATTCACAACCAAAAGCCAAAAGGATAAAGAGGAGGAGTTGAAATATTTTTTTCATGATTTATAAGAACCATCATAAACCCTTCTTACCAAATCAGATGAAATGAATAAAGGTTTATTTGGTTTGAAAGATTTACCAATTCTCTTGTATTACTTTCTTTATCTCAGCTCCATCGGTCAAAGCATCCCCATAATTGGCTCTCAACTCCACCAAATCCTCTTTTAATTGCTTAATGATGTTTTTGTACTTTGGATTGTGGTATTGATTTTTGAGTTCCAGTGGGTCATTTTCCAAATCGTAAAATTCCCAAGCGGGGGGAGTCGCTTCATCGGTATAGGTTCCCTTAAGACCTAGTGACAGACCGTAGTAAAAAATCAGTTTATGACGATTTGTACGAATGCCAAGATGTGCTGGTCGATTGAGTGCATGAGCATAGTATCGGTAGTACATTTTATCCCTCCACTGATCGGGAGTTTCCATTTTGAGGTTTTTACGAAAGCTCTCTCCCTGGAATTGTTCGGGTTGGGGAATTCCTGCATAGTCCAAAAGCAGTGAGGGAAAATCGATATTCAGAATGATGTCTTTTACCCTTTTTCCAGCAGGGATTTCCTTTGGATAACGAATGACAAAGGGCATACGAGCAGATTCTTCCAAAAACATTCGCTTGTCGAACATTCCGTGTTCCCCCAAAAAATAGCCTTGGTCAGAAGTATATATAATCAGGGTGTTATCGGTCAAACCGTTTTCATCCAAATAGGTCAACATTCTACCGATATTATCGTCTATGGCAGCGGCTGATTTCAAAAAGTCTTTGACAAATTTCTGATAGGTTTTTTTCCTTGCCTGAACAGCATCCAAGCCTTCGGTATCAAAAGGAAGTCCAGGGTAACGGCCGTTGTCCTCAATTGAGGCTTGCCGCCAGCGCTCTGCCAAAATTTCAAGGATTTGCCCATCAAAACTCCGTCCCGACTGTTGAGGGTCAAAATCGAGTAATGAGACAGGTTCTGGAATCGTATCGTTTTCAAACAAATTTTCAAATCGTTCGGGATAGTCAAAGGGCTCGTGGGTAGCTTTAAAATGGGTCATCAACATAAAGGGCTTCTCTTTGTCTCTCTGATCCAACCACTTGAGGGATTCATTCATGATGACATCGGCGGAGAATCCTTTGAACTCCTTCCCTCCTTTGTTACCGTATTCCCAATTGTCTTTGTTTTTTAAAATGGGATTGTTATACCTCCCCTGCCCCGGTAGAATATTGAAATAATCAAAACCAGAAGGTTTGTCTTTTAAGTGCCACTTTCCAACAATTGCGGTTTGATAACCCGATTCTTGAAGGAGCTGTGCCACATTCTGACGATTGGGATCCAATGCGTGGCTAAGGGTATATACTTGATTGTTGTGACTGTATTGGCCAGTAAGGATGGAAGCTCGGCTGGGGACACAAATAGAATTGGTACAAAAGGCATTGTCCAAAACCACTCCTTCAGCCGCCAACCTCTTGATGTTTTGATTGACCGCATAATTTTCCAAAGCACCGCCATAAATACCCCAGGCCTGACTGGTGTGATCATCGGACATTACAAAAATAATATTGGGATGTTTTTGCTGTTCATTGTTGGTTGACGGGCCACAAGCGATCAACATCAAACACATTAAGTATATGATTTTTAAATTCATACTTTGATTTTTTTTTATATTGAACATCGTTGCTTTTTTGTTACATTTGCGTGTACGCACACAAAACCTTAATCTCTTATATAATGAAAACCAAATTTAACTTTTTTACTCAATTGTCCCTCCTAACTCTAGCTTTATTTTTATGTACTAATACAAGCGCTCAAACAGGATGGAAATCTCTTTTTAACGGCAAAGACCTTACGGGTTGGGAAGTGAAAAATGGATCTGCTAAATATGACATTGTCAATAATGCCATTGTGGGTACTTCCAAAATCGGAACACCCAACACTTTTTTGTGTACTCAAAAAATGTACGGTGATTTTATCCTAGAATTAGAAGTGTTGGTGGCCCCCGGACTGAATTCCGGTATCCAATTCCGATCCAACTCCATGAAAGAATTTAAAAATGGCCGAGTACATGGATATCAGTCCGAATTGGACACCAGTAAAAGGGCTTGGTCTGCAGGAATCTTTGACGAAGCACGCAGAGGCTGGTTGTATCCTCTTACCATCAACACCAAAGGAAGTGCTGCTTTCAACAATGGAGGCTGGAACAAGGTGAGAATTGAAGCCATTGGAAATACCATCAAAACTTTTTTGAATGGAGTTCAATGTGCCAACCTTGTCGACGACATGACTGACAAAGGCTTTATCGCCCTGCAAGTGCATTCCATCAGAGACAAATCTCAAGAAGGAAAAACCATTCAATGGAAAAACATCAAAATTGTGACTGAAAATCTGGAGCAATACAGATCAAAAAATCAACCACATGCCCGCCAAGTCAGTTATTTGAACAATACACTATCCCAAGAAGAAATACGAAAAGGTTGGAGATTGCTCTGGGATGGAAAAACCTCCAAAGGTTGGAAAGGAGCCAAATCTGACAACTTTCCAAAAAATGGGATTAAAATGGTTGATGGAACCATTCATTTCCTAAAACACGAAGAGACAAAGGATTATATAAAATCTGGTGATATCGTTACCGAAGAAAAATTTGACAACTTTGAATTCGAGGCTGACGTTATGTTTAAAAAAGGAGGCAATAGTGGTGTCAAATATTTTGTTGATGCACTAACTGAAGGAGACGGAAGAAATATTGGATTTGAGTTTCAGGTCCTTGACAAGGATCATACCGATCATCAAAAAGGAGTTGATGGCAATAGAACTATAGGGTCTCTTTATGATCTTATCGCTGCAGAGAATCTCTCTGAGCCTGATCGCGACAACATCAGAGCCAATGGTCCTGATCGATGGAACAGAGTGAGAATTGTTGTAAAGGGAGGAAAAATTCAACACTGGATTAATAATATTAAGGTTGTCGAATATGATCGTTTTTCCCAATCGATGAAGAATCTGATTAAAAAAAGTAAATACGCCAAACACAAGGGTTTTGGATTGGGAAGCAGTGGGAGAATATTGCTTCAAGATCACAGTCCAGGCGACGTAATGTTTAAAAATATAAAGATTCGTGAGTTTTAAAATATTTATTTCTTTAATTGTTTTCACTGCTTTATTCAATTGTCAAAAGGCACCAAGCCAAAGTAGCAGCCCTAACGTCATATTGATTTTGGTTGATGATATGGGCTATTCAGATTTGGGGGCCTATGGAAGTGAAATAGCAACACCCAATATTGACCGACTGGCTTTCGAAGGCTTAAGGTTTACCAATGCCTACAATACTTCTAAGTGTTTTCCTTCCCGTGCAGCAATACTGACTGGATTGTATTCCCAACAAACGGGATATCATAAAAGCTTTAGACAACCCCTGCGCAATGCCATCACGTTGGGAGAGTTGTTTCAATCGGCAGGTTACACTACCCTTTGGTCAGGCAAACACCACAGCACAGAAAATCCGGTGGACAGAGGGTTTGATCACTACAGTGGGCTGTTGGATGGTGCCGCAAATCACTTCAATCCAGGCCTGAAAAGAGAAGGAGAAGGTCAACCCGCTCAAAAAGGGCTATCAAAAACACCCATCAGCTTCCGCAATTGGGTGATTGAAGGTGAAATTTTCAATCCTTATACTCCCAAATCTAAAGCGTTCTACAGTACAGATGTATTTACCGATTATGCCCTTGATTGGATGGAGCAAATCGAATCCGAAAAACCTTTTTTCCTTTACCTCTCCTACACTGCCCCTCATGACCCTTTGATGGCTTGGCCAGAGGATATTGAAAAGTACAAAGATCGGTATAGTGAAGGCTATGAAGTAATTCGCAATCAAAGATTTGAAAAACAAAAACAGTTGGGTGTACTTCCAGATAATACAGTTTTGTCGCGAGCAGAACACAGCAATTGGGAAACCCTAAGCGTTGCAGAAAAAGCCAAAGAAAGCAGAACCATGGCGGTGTATGCAGCCATGATTGATCGATTGGATCAGAACATTGGCAGAATATTGAAAAAATTAGAGCAAGAAGGAAAGTTAAACAATACCCTTATTCTTTTTACCTCCGATAATGGTGGATCGAGTGAAGTCGTTGATTTACCCGGAGGATATGGAGAGATTGGGACATTAACCAATTGGAAATCATTGGGGAAAAATTGGGCGAATGTAAGCAATACCCCCTATAGGGAATATAAAAACTGGAGTCATGAAGGAGGGATAAAAACTCCTCTAATTGCCTATTGGCCAAAGCAAATCAAAAACAAGGGATTGGTAACTCACCAAGCCGTTCATTTTATTGACTTCCTCCCTACCCTCCAAGAAGTTGCTGATGCAGACTATCCAAAGAAATTAAATGGTAATGTCATTATTCCCAGCCCTGGAAAAAGTTTTTTATCCCAAATTATAGGGGATGCCTCCACCGAAAGAAATGATCCTATTTTTTGGCAATGGCAACACGGAAAGGCCGTTCGGGATGGGAACTGGAAATTGGTTGCTTATAAGGGCGAATGGGAGTTGTACAATTTAAAAAATGATCCTGTTGAAGAAAAAAATTTAGTCCAAGAGGAGCCTGAAAAGGCTGAGGATCTAAAAAAACTTTATGCAGAATGGGCAAAACAATTCAGAACTGATTAACTAATAAATTTTAAGAAAATGAATCCAAGAATACTTCTTCTAAGCTTAGTATTGATTTTATCATCATTTAAAACCAACTCTAAATCTAATTATCTGGTCACCGATTATGGAATTATAGGAGATGCAAAAACACTGAATACATCGGCCATTCAGAATTTGATTGACCAAGTAAGCGAAAAAGGGGGAGGAAAAATTATATTTCCTGCTGGGAAATTCCTTAGCGGAAGTATTGAACTTAAGGACGATATCGAGTTGTATTTTGAAGCAGAAGCGGTATTGTTGGGAAGTAAAAATCCTTTTGATTACAAAAAGGTAGTTTCAAAAGACACCCTCCCTACACGCCACGGTACTGCACTAATAAGTGCTCATTTGAGAAATAACATTAAGCTTACTGGCTCGGGAACAATCAATGGTCAGGGAGGATATTTAGCTTTGGCTTTGGATAGTCTGTATTATGCAGATCCAGATGCATATTTCAAAATCTCGAAGAGCTATAACGAAAGAAGAAAAAGACCTAACGAAGGAGGAAGGCCAAACCTTATTTTTTTAAATCAATCGAAAAATATACAGATTAAGGGGGTTACTCTAAAAAATGGCGCAGAATGGGTGACAAAAATTGAGCTATGTGACTCGATAGAAATTGATCAAATAAAATTGGAAAGTGATGTTTATTGGAATAATGATGGAATAGATTTGGTGGACAGTAAAAATGTACGAATCACCAATAGTGACATCAATGCCGCAGATGATGCCATCTGTTTTAAATCACATCACAAGTTCTCCTATTGTGAAAATATATATGTTTCCAACTGTAGAGTCAGATCCAGTGCCAGTGCGGTAAAATTTGGAACCGCCTCACATGGTGGATTCAAAAACATTGAGTTAGATAACCTAGAAATTTATGACACTTATCGATCTGCAATTGCCATAGAGGCGGTAGATGGTGGATTTGTTGACGGTGTAAAAGTGAGCAATATCAAAGCCGTCAATACAGGAAATGCTATTTTTATAAAATTGGGACACCGAAATGCACCTGGGGTTGTAGGGAGTATACAAAATGTGGAGATAAAAAATATTGATGTTACAATTCCCAAAGGGATTCCCGACAAAGATTATGAAATCAGAGGCCCCATGTTGCCCTTTTTTCACAACATATTTCCTTCTTCGATTACGGGTATTCCAGGACATGATGTAAAAAACGTCACCATTGAAAATGTAATCATCAGACATCCAGGGGGAGGAAATCAAGCCTATGCCAATATGCCAACATGGCGAATGGATGGAGTGCCCGAAAATAAGGAGAATTATCCCGAATTCAGTATGTTTGGGGAATTGCCAGCTTGGGGGTTATACGTCAGGCATGTATCGGGTTTAAAACTAAAAAACATAAGGCTTGAAGCAGAGGAAAAAGATTACAGACCCTCAATTGTAATGGATGACGTTAAAAATTCAGAATTATCAGCCATAAAGATCAAAGGGAAAGGATACCCCAAACAGATCGTTGTTAAGGATGTAAAAAATGTCAAGATTAGTAATGATGAAATGGTTGAAGAAATAGGGGGAAACTCTGAATCCAACTAAAATGAAAGGATCCATCTTCGCCTTAATACTATTTTTAGGACTCAACGGTTGCCAAGAAAATTTATCCTCCCCACCCAATATATTGTGGATAACTGTTGAAGATATTAGCCCCAATCTTGGATGTTATGGAGATCCCCTTGCTCACACCCCTACATTAGATTCCTTAGCTTCAAAAGGATTTTTATACAATAATGCCATTGCCAATGCCCCTGTTTGTGCTCCTGCACGAAATGCCATTATTACTGGTATGTATCCCTCTTCTCTTGGAACCCTTCATATGCGCTCTTTCTCCAGTTCTATGAAAAGTAGAGGAAGAATTCCAAAAGAGGTCAAACTCTATCCTGAGATATTGAGGAATGCTGGTTATTATTGTACCAACAATAGCAAAGAGGATTATAACTTCGATTTAAAAAGAGAAATCTGGGACGAGTCAAGCAAAACGGCTCATTGGAAAAACCGTCCAGACAAGGACACTCCCTTCTTTTCTGTGTTTAACTTGATTTTAACGCACGAAAGTTGTATCAATGATAAAGAAAAACACGAGCGACTAACCCAAGAACTCCCCCAACACTTAAGGACAGATCCTGCCAAAATAGTTGTTCCCCCCTATTATCCTGATACGTCCGAAACAAGAACACTTCTGGCCCGTCATTATGACAATATCGCCACCATGGATACAGTAGTGAAAAAAATACTCGATGAACTCAAAGCGGCTGGTGAAAGTGCAAATACCATCGTGTTTTTTTACTCCGATCATGGAACTGGTCTGCCCAGACACAAAAGATGGCTGTTTGATACAGGGGTTAAAGTTCCTTTTATCGTATACATTCCACAACAATTTAAAGAGTTGTATCCCGCCCAACCGGGAAGCGAAGTAAATCAATTGATCAGTTTTATTGACTTGGCTCCTACTGTTATTGAGTTGGCAGGAGCAGAAATTCCTGAGACCATGCAAGGGCAAGCCTTTCTTGGGGAAAATCAAAAACCTGAAAGAGAATATGTTTATTTGGCTAGGGGCAGAATGGATGAACGATATGATATCCAAAGAGGAGTCAGAAGCAAACAGTACAAGTACTTGCGCTATTACGAGCCCAAAAAGCCTTTCATTCAATATATGAATACTCCAGAGGGAGGCCCAATGATGACAGAACTTAGAAAGGCTGAAAAAGCAGGGCTACTCAAGCCAGAAGGTCAACAATTGATCGCCACTACCAAGCCTATTGAATCCTTATTTGATTTACAAAGTGATTCAATGGAATTCAATGACTTGGCCAATGATCCCAATATGAAGGAGGTGCTGACCCAACTCCGATCCGTTCATGACCAGTGGATGAAAAAGGTTTTGGATGTAGGGTTGATCCCAGAAGCCATAATGAGAAACTGGGAAGATAAAAATGATCAATCCATCTATAAATGGATCAGAACCCAAGAGGATTTTTATGACGATTTGCTACTGATGTCCTCAACAGCAGATGAAAACATCTTGTTTGAAGGGTTAAATCATGACAACGAAGCAGTTCGTTATTGGGCAGGACAGGGCCTTTACAATATAGATAAAAAAATAGGGATCAACACTGCTGATCGGTTAAAACAAAAACTGGACGATTCCGTTATTAATATAAGTATTAGTGCCGCAAGAGCATTACTCAAACATGAATTTTCCTCTAAAAAGTTGGAGGAAATATTATCATTAGGACTTGAAGCAGAAAACGAATGGACGCGTTTACAAACTGCCTTGGTTTTGGATGATTTTCAGTCTGTACTCCGAGGTTTGGAAAACCAAGCTCAAAATCAAATCAATACCGACCCCAATAAATATGTTGTGCGAGTTCTCAATCATGGATTAAATTTACTGAATGGAACTTCGAACAAGGTCAGATAATCTGATTTTCTAAAAATCCTCTCTATTAAAATCTTAAAACAAGCAGCAATATTCAAAAAAAACTTTATTTTTGATAAAGTGTTCGTGTACGCACACAAAAAAGCATATTCAAATTTTAATCAGTATTATCATGGATTTAAACAGAAGGAAATTTATCAAAGATGCCTCACTGGTTTCAGCAGGGGTAATCGCTGGAGTAGGTGGAGTTAGTGCTGCCAATACTGCGATGAGCGCCCAAAGTTACAGAAGAATAATAGGTTCCAATGATCGCCTTAATGTAGGAATCGTAGGTTTTTCGAGTCGAGCCAAAGGTTCGCTTATCCCCGCCTTTCAGGGGCATACAAAACAACAAAACTGTCAAATTGTTGGTGTTTCTGACATTTGGAACAGAAGAAGAGACGAGGGAAAAGCGTTTCTAGAAAAAACAACTGGTAACAAAATCGAAACTTGGAGGAACAACGAGGAAATGTATGATAAAAATCAAATTGATGCTGTCATCATCTCTACTGCCGACTTCCAACATGCACTTCATACCGTTCAAGCTGCAAACGCCAAAAAGGACGTGTATGTTGAAAAGCCTTTTGCCGAAACCATGGAAGATGCTAGGCTAGGGAAAAAAGCCGCCAATGATGCTGGAATTGTTCTTCAAGTAGGATCACAAAGAAGAAGTGGTAAAAACTATCACGCTGCCGATAAATACATCAAATCTGGAGCTTTTGGAGACGTAGTAATGGTCGAAATGACATGGAATGTCAATCAACCCGGGAGATGGAGAGTGTATCCAAATAAAGTAAGTGACATCAAAGAATCTGACGTAGATTGGAAAAGATATTTGATGAATCGACCCTATCAAAAATGGGATCCTAGAAAATATTTAGAATACCGTTTGTTCTGGCCATTGTCTTCGGGTATCCCCGGACAGTGGATGGCGCACCAGATTGATACCGTTCACTGGTTTTCAGGTTTGGATCATCCAAGAAGTGTAGCTGCCAATGGTGGTATCTACCTTTGGAAAGACGGACGAACCAACTTTGACACCATGACAGCAGTATTTGATTACGGTCCTTTGGAGGATCCAACCTCTGGATTTCAAGTGGTATATTCTTCTCGTTTTACCAACTCTGCGGGGGGTACTAAGGAAATTTACTATTCCAATGGAGGTGAATTGAATATGAAGAACAACAAAGTAACACCCAATGGGGGACTTACAGAGCGCTATTCTAAGGCAATGAACATGAAACCCAATCTATTGGAAGAGTTTTCACTGTCCGACATTGAAACCAAAGTGGTTACTTCTGCCAACACAGGTGTTGACAATATGACTTCCAATCACATGCTAAACTGGCTCGAATGTGTTCGTTCCAGAGCCAAAACCAATGCACCAGTTGAGGCTGGTTACAACCATTCTATTGCCAATATTATGACCACGGCATCAATGAGAACAGGGTTAAAGGCCACTTTTGATGAAGAAAATCAAGAAGTATTGGCTGGTGGAAAAGTCTTCAAATATTAATACTGTTTTATGATTAGGGCTCTTACTTTAATGATGATCCTTAGCATTGTAATGACTTCTTGCAATGGACAATCCAAGACTACGGAAGCGGAAACCGCTTCGGTAGTTTTTGTTGACGATAAGGCTAACGAAAAAGTTGACGTACTTCTCAATGGGACAACATTCACTAGTTATCATTACCAAGCCTCGTTGCCAAAACCTGTTCTTTTTCCTTTGGTTACGGCAAGTGGAAAGACACTTACTAGAGGTTTCCCTATTGATCCCCAACCAGGGGAACGTGTTGACCATCCCCATCATATGGGACATTGGTTCAACTATGGAGACGTTAATGGTTTGGACTTTTGGAACAACTCAGATGCCATTCCAAAAGAAAAATTGAAAGACTACGGAAAGATTGTACACAGTGAAATTGTCAAAATAAATCAAGAAGAAGGCAGTCTTTCAACCAAAAGCAACTGGCAAAGTACTTCTGGCGAATCTATGTTGGAGGAAACCACAGTTTTTAAATTTTCGCAAGAAGGAAACACCAGAATTGTTGATCGATACACCACACTATCTGCCCTTCAAGACATTTCTTTTAAAGACAACAAAGAAGGAGTTTTTGGTGTTCGTGTTACTCGGGCAATGGAATTACCTGCCAAAAAGCCAGCGATTTTTGTAGATGCACAAGGCAATCCAACCGAAGTAAAGGTGTTGGACAATACAGGAGTGAATGGAAATTACCTCAGCAGTGAGGGATTGGAAGGTAACGATGTTTGGGGAACGCGCGCAGAATGGGTAAAACTCTACAGTACCATTAAAGAAGAACCTGTTTCCATTACCATTATGGACAACCCCAACAATGTGGGATATCCCACCTACTGGCACGCGAGAGATTACGGTCTTTTTGCTGCCAACCCATTGGGTCAAGAAGTTTTCTCCAAAGGTAAAGAAGCGTTAAACTTTGCTTTAAAAAAAGGAGAATCTGTTAGTTTTCATTACCGAATGTTGATTCACAATGGATCGATTTTAGCCCCTAAAGACATCACTAAATTTTCGTTGGTAAGCTCAAAATACAAAAGCTATTTTGACGGCGATGACCTCTCCCAATGGATGATTCCCGAAAACAATATCTGGTGGTCTGTTGAGAATGAAATATTAAAAGTCAAAAGCGGTCCTAACCAAAAAGGATCAACGCTTTGGACCAAAGATAAGTTCGAAAATTTTCGTGTTCGTTTAAAATTTAAGTTTGGCCCAGGAACTGTGGATTCAGGAATTTTTATGCGGGGTGACGATGCCCGAAATCCTCAAGTCCAAATTGGGATTTCAGGATCACTCAAAAGAGACATGACGGGATCACCTTACGTCCCCAAACAAGGCTATCCCAAGGAAGCAACTTTAGTGAAGGAACTGCTCAAACAAAACGATTGGAATAAAATGGAAGCAGAAGCGATCGGTGGCCGCTATCGAGTTTGGCTCAATGGAAAACAGGTGATGGACTATACACTTGAAGATGCTAATCTATCTGGCCCAGTAGGCATTCAACTTCACGGCAAAAGAGATATGGAGATTTGGTATAAATCTATTGATATTGCAAGATTCTAAAAAAAAGCATCTATTTTAGAAACCGCCATCATAATTTAAATAATTTAGGTGGCGGTTTTTTTATTAATTCAGAACAATAAACTTTTACAGCATGTTGAATAAAATATTGATTGGCACCACCATTCTCCTTTCCGTACAATTCCATTGGGCACAACACACCGAGAAGGAACTCAATCAAATCATCAAAGAATGGGCTGCACCCAACGAATTCCCAGATCATGTTATCTTAAGTGCAGCAGCTGATCCAACTCAATCGATCGGTGTTAATTGGCGAACCCATGCCAATAATTCTGAGGGCTACTTAGAGATTGGAATCGCTGGACCGGGTCCCGACTTCAGAAATAATTCAAAATCTTATCCCGCTAAGAGAACCCTTATCAACTCGGCAGAAGCCTCAAAAGATGGTTTTGAATCTTCTTTTTTTGAAGTACAACTCAACGGGCTAAAACCCAATACCCTATACGCTTATCGTGTGGGAAATGATCATTTCAAAAGTGAATGGCATCAATTTTCTACTGCCAGTGACCAATCCACTCCCCTATCCTTCTTGTATGTGGGTGACGCGCAAAATTATATTTTGGAGTTGTGGTCGAGAGTGATTAGAAACGCCTACAAAAAAGCACCTAATGCAGATTTTTTTATCCATGCAGGAGATTTGATCAATAGCGCCCACGCTGAAAGTGAGTGGAATGAATGGTTTTCCGCAGGAGGATTTATCCATAGTGAAATACCCGCCATAGCCGTACCCGGGAACCACGAGTATCGGGGATTATATGCCAACAGACCCAAAGACAAACGGGAACTTTCTATTCAGTGGAACGCACAGTTTGGTTTCCCAGAAAACGGACCCAAGGAGTTGCTCAAAACCTGTTATTATGTGGATTATCCCAATCTAAGAGTGATCGCCCTCAACAGCAATAGAGCCATCGAACTTCAAGCCCAATGGCTGAAAAAAGTGTTGGAAGAAAATGACAAAAAATGGACCGTAGTAACCTTCCATCACCCCGTCTTTTCTGCTTCAACCGGAAGAGACAATCCCGAACTACGCAAACACTGGAAACCCCTGTTTAACCAATACAATGTTGACTTAGCCCTTCAAGGTCACGACCATACCTATGCCAGAGGTGCAGTTTATGAGAAACCCATTTATGTAAATAAAAATGCTCAAAACAAAACAGTAATAGGTCCAGTATATGTCGTCTCTGTAAGTGGTGGAAAAATGTATTCCGTCAATGAGTCTGGTTGGGATAAATTTGGAGCCGTACAAGAAAAGAATGGAGAACGCAAACAGTTGTTTCAGCATATTTCTATCGATGGTGATCAGTTGATTTATCGCTCTTTTACCGCCACAGGTGAGTTGTTTGATCGTTTCAAACTTTTGAAACAAAATGGCAAAAATCTATATATGGATTAAAATTTTTGTTGACTCATTTTCTCATGAATAAAGCTTTATTTCTGAACTCTTTTGATTTTAAAAAAGTGAACAATCCGCTTTTGCAGGCAATCATTGTCCTATTGAGCTTTTTGTTTACAACCCAAATCCAATCTCAGGAACCTAAAGAAATCATCTTGTTAATTGGACAATCTAATATGTCAGGTAGGGCAGACTTGCTGGATCAAGATTACCAAATTGTTCAAAACGCGTTTCTGCTCGACAGCACCAATCAATGGATTCCACTAAAAAGTCCTCTCAACATTCATTCCTCTATCAGAAAAGTAGCCCCTATGCAAAGGTTCAATTTAGGATATACCTTTGCCCAAGAAATACTTGCTGAAGATTTTATTAAGCCCATTGGACTGGTAGTCAATGCCAGAGGGGGTACCAAAATTGACCAATGGATTCCCGAAACTCATTACTTTAAGGAAGCCGTCAGAAGAAGTAAATCAGCCATTGGAGATCGGGGAAAGATCATTGCCTGTTTTTGGCTTCAGGGAGAAAGCAACCTGAGCGATAAAGATCCCGGTTTTGCCCTCTATTTCGAAAAACTCAAATCAATCATCAATGGTCTAAGAAAAGAACTCAATAATGACCAAATGATTTTTATTGCCTCAGAACTCAATAAAGACAGATCAGAAAATGAAGTATTTAAAAAAATGCTGGACAGACTCCATACCGAAATCCCCCTTGCAGCAAAGGTGAAATCCAAGGGAACCTCAACATTTGACGGCTCACATTACGACCACAATAGCCTTGAAATATTGGGCAAAAGATTTGCCTTGAAATTCAAGGAGTTGTATCTCAAACAAAATCAAATACAATGAAGCTAAAAATTTATACCGCCCTTCTAATCTCATGCTCTGCCCTGATCTTTCAGGGATGCGTAGAGGAAAACATTCAACCCAAAAGTTTAAGAACCGATTTGATGCGAAATTCAGATTATATTGGACTTAACGGTAAAAAACAACCCCTTCTATTGCAAGACGATATTTTGACCGAAGGGAAATATGAAATTGCTAAGGTTCAATCTGAAATCCCACTATTTAATTGGATACTAGACAACCGATCTCAAAACACCGTCGCTTATCAAATTTTGGTAAGTAGTAATCGAGAAGAAATAAATCAAGATAAAGGTGAAGTATGGGACAGTGGAAAAGTGAATACTCAGAAATCTTCTTCTGTATATGGCGGTAAAACTCTTCAAAAAAACAAGGTCTATTACTGGAAGGTCCGATACTGGGAAAATGAGGATCTTAGCTCTGTTTATTCAGAACCTCAAGCGTTTGTGATTGACCCAAATGCTTCCTCCGATAAATTTTCTCAAGAGCCACTACTCGCAACAGATGAGTTTCCCATAATAACCAAAAAAACAGAGGGAAGCTATTTTCTAGATTTTAGAAAAGCGGCTTTTGCCAAGCTTAAAATTGAATTGAGTTCAACAAAAAATGATTCTGTTCTAATAAGTGTTGGTGAAATGAAACAAATAAATAAATTATCCATCGACACAGCGCCTGGAAGAAATATCAGATATTACAAAACCCAACTGAAATTAAAGCCAGGAAGACACTGGTATGAAATCCCTTGGCCAGAAAACAAAAAAAGAGCCAGCAACCGTTTTATGATACAAATGCCAGACTATATCGGAGAGGTTTATCCTTTCAGATTTGTCGAACTGAACGGTTATCAAGGAGATTTAAAAGCTCCTCAAGTGGTCAGAACAATGGTCAACTATACATTTGAAGAATCTGCCTCCTCTTTTGATTCCAGCAATGAAGTATTGAACCAAGTTTGGGATTTTTGTAAATATTCCATGAAAGCCACAAGTTTTTGTGGCTATTATGTAGACGGGGACAGAGAGCGAATTCCCTACGAAGCCGATGCATTTATCAATCAACTTTCTCATTATGCCGTTGATGCAGAGTATGGTATTGCTAGAGGTAGCATGAAGCATCTATTGTTCAATCCAACATGGCCAACGGAATGGACTCTTTATAATATTTTGATGGCTTGGTATGATTATCTCTACACTGGAGACAATCGTTTTATTGTTAAATACTATGATGAACTAAAAATCAAAACACTAATGGACTTGTCCGACGAAACAGGTCTCATCAGTACTTTAACCGGAAAACAAACGGATGCGTTTTTTGAAAAATTACACAAAAATCACTGGGGAAAAAACAACAACTTGAGAGACATCGTCGACTGGCCACAAGCGAAGCCACCAGGAGGATATGAAAACCTAGATCATTTTACAGGGACAGAAAAAGAATATCCTGGAGAAAACGATGGTTATGTTTATCAAACCTACAATGCAGTGGTGAACGCTTTGTATTATGGTGCACTAAAAATAATGGAGAAAATTGCGTTTGACTTGGATCAAAAAGAGGATTTAATCTTGTTTCAAACCCAGAGTCAGAAACTTAAAAAAGCCTATCTGAATGTCTTTCAAGACAAAACCAATGGGTTGATCAACGATGGTGAGGATACCGATCACAAATCTCAACATGCCAATATGTTTGCACTAACTTTTGGACTGATCCCTGAAAAAGATATCCAAAACACAGTGAAATATATAGAACAAAAAAATATGTCATGCAGTGTCTATGGATCACAAATTTTACTGGAAGGGCTTTTTGATTATGGGGGAGCGAATCATGCCATAGGCCTTATGGCCGCCAAAACAGAAAGAAGTTGGTACAATATGATAAAATACGGATCAACCATTACGATGGAAGCCTGGGACAAAAGGTACAAGCCCAATTTAGATTTAAACCATGCTTGGGGTGGTGCCCCTGCCAATATCATCGTCAGAAAAATGATGGGAGTAGCCCCCTTGACCCCAGGAGCACAATACATTAAAATCCATCCCAAAATCGGAACACTCGAATTTGCATCCCTAAAAACGAGTCTTATTACAGGATCGGTTGAGGTAGAATGTCGTCAGACTGACAGTACTTATACCCTGAAGGTTAAATTGCCAGGAGGGGTTAAAGGAGATCTTTTAATTCCAGCCCTAAAGGGTGAAAAAAAACTATATATCAACGGTAAACCCACTCAAAATAAGGCAGAAAAAGGATATTTTCATTTGACGAATTTTTCCTCCGGAGATAATTTATTAGAAGTAAGGTGATTAAAATGAATCCCATTACCTCAAAATTTCTGAAAACTTATTACCTTTAAATAAAAAAATGGCAACATACGAATGCAATAACTGTGGAATGGCCGTCAACGCAAGTTGTGCCAAATGCAATCAGGCTTTGGTTGATGATCTCCTAAAATTAGACGACGGAACTGAAATTCAAATTTCCAAATGCCCCGAATGTGAAGGGAAAATCAAGTCACCCTCATGTTGTGGTGCTGAAATGGTTTGCAACAATTAATTTTTAACTTAATAAATTACCCAATGAAAAAACTTCTCATTTTAGTACTTGTAGCTACAGCTACTATGACCCAAGCACAAAACTTTAAAGGTTTGGATAAAAGTCCAATGGATCGTGTATTTTATCCTACTTCCAACCGAGAAACCGACAAGGCTATTGTCATCACTTACAGCCGACCTCAATTGAAAGGAAGAAATTTAGAGGATTTAGTTCCTACCTATGAAATCTGGAGAACTGGAGCTAATGAGGCCACAGAGGTCAGACTTTATAAATCTATAAAATTGGGGGATACCGTAATTAAAGCGGGTACATACACCATGTATTCCTTCCCCAAGGATGAGTCTACAGAAATCATTATTAATTCAGCCACTAACGTTTGGGGAGCTTATGGCTATGACAAATCAAAAGACGTTGCAAGAATTGATTTACCCGTTTCGGAATCAACCGAATACCTCGAAGCTTTTTCTTTTGCCTTTAGTGGTGAAGGAAACAATGCCGTTCTTCACGGCGGTTGGGGGAATGTAAGGGTAGAGATTCCCATTACCATTCTATAAGTCAACTGAAAAATATCAACTAAACCCCTTTTATAGGGGTTTTTTTATTCAAACACACTTCGATATAGAAGCGATTTAATCTAATTTTGACTTAGAATAAAAAATATCATGAAAGATTTAATTAGGGAATTATTTGAAGGGTTGGGACTCGGCAAAAAAGTAGCCGAAGATCTTGAGACGATTACCTTTATAATTTTAATAAGTGTATTTGCCTGCGTACTCTGGTTAATCATTAGGCGTATTCTAAGGTTGGTTTTTAGTAGAATCTCTAGGAAGACAAAATCAAAATTTGACGATTATCTCATCATCAATAAAATTCCTGAAACCCTATCTTACTTCCCGTCGCTATTCTTTTTGATCGGCTTTCTCTCCCCTGCTTTAGAATCCTTCCCGACGTTAGCTGAACTTGGTGAAACTCTTTTGAATGTTTTGGGAGCCTTTTTGAGCATTGTTTTGGTAAGAAGACTACTGAATGCAATCAAAGACTTTCTTAAAACCCTCAAAAACTTTAAAGACAAACCGATTGATAGTTACATTCAAGTTTTTATGATTTTTGTTTGGTTCGTTGGAATCATGTTTATTTTCTCCATTTTATCAGGAAAAGACATCGGCTCTTTTTTGGCAACTTTGGGGGCGCTATCAGCAGTTATACTGTTAATTTTCAAAGACAGCATATTGGGTTTTGTGGCCAGTATACAAGTTACCATCAATGATACGGTCAGAATCGGTGATTGGATCACCATGAACAGCTACAACGCCGATGGAGATGTAATAGAAATCAACCTTTCTACGGTAAAAGTTCAGAACTTTGATAATACCATTACCTCTATCCCGACCTATAAACTGGTTTCAGATTCATTTGTTAACTGGAGAGGGATGAGTGAATCTGGAGGAAGAAGAATTAAACGAGCACTGCTAATTAGGGTCTCAAGCATACATTTTGTCGATGATTTACATCTAGAAAGGCTTTTGAAAATCGAGCGAATTGCTCCCTATATCTCTCAAAGAAAAAAAGAAATCGAGGAGGAAAACAAAGTGAAAGGCTCCGATAAATCACTTTTACTCAACGGAAGAAATATGACCAACTTCGGACTCTTTAGAAGATATACTTTGGCTTATTTGCAAAATCACCCAGAAATCAATAGTGATTTGACCGTTATGGTTAGGCAACTGGCACCCACCCCTGAAGGTGTTCCGCTGGAGGTTTATGTTTTTCTAAAAGACAAAGTTTGGGTGAATTACGAACGTATTATGTCTGATATATTCGATCATCTATTGGCCGCTATCCCCTTCTTTGAACTGCAGTGTTTTGAGTATACTTCCTATACTAATTCCACTGAAAAATTAAAGCAATAAAAATTATTTTTTGGTAAATGTTTTCTCACTGATTTTCATTAATTGTAATATGTCATTTTATTAAACATATTGCTTATATCGACTTTTCTCAACTCTAATACTTGAAGATACAAGGGATAATATGACCGCCATCATGAATTTGGCCTTAGCAAATAATATTGCTGATGACAAGAACAAAAACTACTCTACAAATTGGTAATTAGACTGGTTTTGAGGCAGATCATTCTGATATAGTAGCGAGAAAATCCCTTGAATTGGTAGCTAAAGGGAATGATATTGATGATTTTATAGACACCTTCGAGATTTAGTAGCTGAGGTCGCTCACATCGTAACCCATTTCTTCATCAGCAATCATTTCATCCCTGTCAATATAGACCGAAGAAGGATAACCTTTAACCAGGTTATACTGAACATCCAAAGAATGTACCTTATCCTTTTCAGCTTGTGCTATCATATCAAATAATTGATCAATGGTTTGAATCCCCCAATGTTCCTCATCATCATAGGGGGCTCCATCAACTTTTACAACTTTTCCATTGATAACTTGAACCCTCTTTGGAAGTGTAGCCTCCCTAATACAAAAACAAGAAATTTGGAAAGTGCAGCTATACGAATCAACACCCAAGGCCTCCCATTTGTTTTTATTAAGTTCAAAATCACTTAAAGGCTCAATCTTTTCCTGACTGCATGACAACAGTAAAAAAACCAATAAAGACATCATATAAGATTTCATTTGAATCAATGGTTTAGCTTAGATTAAACTGCAAACATAATACCAACCTAGTTATTTGAAAACCTTCTGGAATCGCCAGTAGGAAACAGCTCCCAATAGGGCTACAATAACCATGGCATAGTATACAAAGCTTGGGGTGATGATTTTATCGCCACTGGCATAGGAATGCAAACCAACGAGATAGAAATTCACTCCAAAATAGGTCATTAATATGCTAGCAAAAGCAACGATACTCATGAAATTAAAAGTCCAGCTTCCTCTCAATCCAGGGACAAATCGCATATGAATCACAAAAGCATAAATCAAAATACTGATCAAAGCCCATGTCTCTTTAGGATCCCAGCCCCAATAGCGTCCCCAACTTTCATTAGCCCACATACCTCCAAGAAAATTCCCTATTGTAAGCATGATCAAACCTACGGTAAGCGAAAGCTCATTGATGATGGTCAACTCCTTAATGTTTAGATCTATTTTTGCTTTATTCTTTTTACCAGCAATGGAAATCAGAATCAAAGCAACCACGCCGATAATCATACTCAGTGCAAAAGGACCATAACTGCCCACAATTACGGCTACATGAATCATCAACCAATAACTGTCCAGTACAGGCTGTAAATTGGCAATGGAGGGATCCATCCAATTCCAATGGGCAATCATCAGAACCATCGATGACACGAAAGTAGTTGCTGCTAGGGTCAACTCAGATTTTCTCCCGAAGATTAAACCAAAGAACATGGTGGCCCATGCTACATAAATCATTGATTCATAAGCATCACTCCAAGGCGCATGACCAGAGATAAACCATCGGGCTACCAGTCCTGCGGTATGTAAAAGGAAAAGAAGCAGCACACTCCCTTTTAGGAAATTGATGCTCAAATTCAAAATTTTGCCTTCCCTAAAAATTTTAAAAATCAGTAACATGAAAAGTAAAAATCCCACATATAAATACGAACTGAAAAGTTTTTTGAAAATATCGTATTGATTGTAAAGTATTTCGGCTTCAATTTTATCTTCCGAAGGCAATACAGCACCCCCAAATTTTTTCTGGAATCCTTCTAAGCTTTCCAACAAATTATCGGCTTGACTATAATCTCCATCTTCTCTTGCCAACCTTAAAGAATTGAAATATAATGGTAATATATTTTGAACATAGAGAGAATCTTTGCCTTTAAAGGAGGCTTCACTCAACTCAGGATAAGAAACCCACTTATTGGATGGGTCATCGGGAATGGGAAAAACCCTCATTACTTTTCCTTCTAAGGCTGAATACAAAAGATTGACCCTTTTGTCCACCTCAATAAAATCTTTTTGGAATTGATTGGGAACAGCAGCACGATAAGCGCCCTCCAATTGAGAGGAAATTTTGTAATTACCCTTGTTGTCAAAAAAGGAAACCAATGAGGCGTACTTTTGTTGGGTATCTACCCCAATTATTTTACGCAAGCTGTCATTGCCTCTTTTGAGATAAATAATGGGAACATTGTACCACAGAGCAGGACTTTCAATGATCGACATCATTACCTGGTCTGCGTTAAGCTCCCCGTAATGATCTCTTTTACTCACCTTTCGGAGCAGTTCGGAAGAAAAAGTATTGGCCGGTTTCATCCTTCCACCCATATCTTGAATGACCAAACTCCCAAACTTTTTTGCGTGTTTCTTGGCAATGGTATTGGCACTGACTAAGGAGTCAAAGTCAAAATTATTGGATGGGACATGATCATGGTCTTGAGCATTTAGACCCATAGAAACCACAAAAAACAGAACGGAAACGAGCGCTTTCTTTTGTTGTTTAATTTTTTCCAAGGCTTTCGATAAATCCTTGAATCTAGTTTTTCCAATAAAGAAAATACCCATCATACTCAAATAGAGAAGAATATAGCCTACATAAGTGACCCAAGTCCCCCAAAAATCGTGATTGACCGAAAGTACAGTACCTTTTTCGTCGGGATCAAATGAAGCCTGAAAAAAACGAAATCCTTTGTGATCCAAAACATGATTCATGTAGATGTCATAATCAAAAGCCTTTTTTTCTTCGACAGTAATTCTGGACATAAAGGAGGAATAACTTTTGTCTGTACCGGGATATTTTTCTGCGATAAAGTCATTGAGGCGAATGGCAAAAGGCAACTCTAACTTTTTGGATCCAAATTTGAAATAAAAGTCCAATCCTCCAACACTTATTTTTTTCATATTATTGGCGATTCCTTTGCCCCCCAAAACAGTGATAGATGAATTTTCTCCATTTGAAACCACATTGAGCTTTAAGGCATCTTGAACCCCAGGAGCTCCTTCCTCAGACTTAACCCAATCAAATTTTCCTCTCAAGGGCGGTTCTGGAATGACAAACTGAAAACCTTTGAGGTTATAGAGAGATCTTAACTGCAACTCCTGTTCTTCCCCATTCTGAACAGTACCTGTTTGTTGATCGGCCATTCTGAGGTAAGTTCCATCAAAAGGGGTTGTGATGTAATGCAAGCCTGCTTCGGAGCGAATGTTCACAGCACCAGCAATAGGATTGTTTAAAGTAAAAAGGATATTGTGTATGTTGGCCACTTCGCCCTCTTTAAGGGGATGGTCATGGCGGGTGCCATCAGAAGATTCCACAATTTTAATATAGCGATCTCCACTGTCATCTATGACCAACTGTTCGCTGACATCTTCAGAATAATTTTGAAATTTTATGGCGAAAGCTTGACCGTTGAATTCATTTTCCCACTCAAAGTTATTATTTACATGCTCAGAAAAAAGAAAGTCTTTTTCCAAAGTTTTACGTTGTGGAACGCCCTGAATCTCTCCCTCGACAAAAACAGTTAAATAAGTTTTATCGGACAAAAAGCTATTGGATGAAGCTCCTTCTCGAATGGGCATCACCCCTTCGTATCCAAAATATCTGGTAATGAAAGCTCCAAAAATAATTAAGATAAAAGACAAATGAATCATCAGTATGGCCCATTTCTCCTTTCTTAACAATCTGTATTTGAAAATATTTCCGGAAAAATTAACTATAAAAAGGCCCAAAATCAATTCAAACCACCAAGCATTATACACCCATATTTTGGCGGTATCAGTACTATACCAGCTTTCTATAAATGTACCAAATGCCATTGCAGTGGAAAAGGCGATGAACAACATGGCCATTAACTGGTTAGAAAATAAGTATTTGTAGATTCTTTCTTTCATCTCACCTCATCAATAGATGTACAAAGATACCTGTTGAAATTTAATTATAGCAACTTCAAAAGGTTAAATTAAACACCAAAAGAATCGTTTCAATCAAGAACGCAAACAACAATACTTTAAATAAACTTTCTTTTTGGAATTGTCCCAACAATACCGCCAAATAGCTCATGGCAGCTGCTACACAAAGAAACATTTGAAAAGAATTTAAAGGGGAATTACCCTTGATTGCAATATAGTAAACTGCTGCAGAGCCCAAACAAGCCAATACGATAATTGAGGTCGGAATTAACAAATAGAATTTGGAAAAAAATAATTGACGAAAAGCACTAATAATATTCATGACAATAAGATTTAGGTTATATAAAATTAGAGAAATAACTTTATGTATTTTTGAAACATGACAAAAATTGTGCTACTTGGAGCAGGTCATTTGGCTGTTCATTTTTACGAGCAATTTACCGCATGTCCTAAAGTTCATTTGATTCAATGGTACAACCGATCTATTCAGAAAATTTATTTTGCAAAAGAGCAAATTAAAATCACTGATCAAATTAACGAATTGGAAGATGCGGATCTATATTTACTCTGTGTAAAAGACGAGGCCATAGAGCCCCTGAGCGAAAAGATCAAGACCCGTGGGCTGGTGGTTCATTGCGCTGGGGGTATCTCCATCGATCAACTAAAAGGCACCTTCAGAAAAGGAGTTTTCTACCCTCTTCAAAGTTTTACCAAAGAAAGATTTTTAAGTTTTGACCAACTTCCTTTTTGTGTAGAAGCTTTGGAAAAAAAAGACCAGCAACTTTTGTGTGAATTCGCCAAACAGTTGGGAGGAATCCCGCATTTAATCGATACAGAAAAAAGAGCCCAAATACACATGATTGCAGTATGGGTTAATAATTTCAGCAACCACATGCTGGATTTAGGAAATGATTTATCCCAAAAGCATCAAATCCCTTTCGAGATGTTCCGTCCTTTGATAGAAGAGACTTTTCAAAAAGCTATGAGTATGGGACCCCAAAAGACCCAAACTGGCCCCGCATTAAGACAGGATCTTAAAACCATAGAAAAGCACCTCGATCTGATAACAGACCAAGACATTAAAAAACTATACTTAAATTTATCTACTTCAATCCAAAAAAAACATGAGCAGTAAAAACTATAAATTACTACTGAATAAAATCACCACCTTTGTTTTTGATGTCGATGGGGTATTGACCAATGGTAAAATATTAGTAACTACCGAAGGAGAAATGTATCGTGAGATGAATACTCGAGATGGTTTTGCACTCAAGTATGCCTTGCTCAAAGGTTTTAATATTGGTATTATTTCTGGCGGTACAAACCAAGGGGTAAAAAAGAGACTTGAAAACCTAGGGGTCAATAAAGTATATTTAGGGATTCATGAAAAAGACATTGCTTTAGATGACTTTATCAATACCTATAATATCAATCCAGACGAGGTGCTATATATGGGAGATGATGTTCCAGATATGCCTGTCATGGAAAAAGTAGGAGTAGCAACTTGTCCACAAGATGCTGTCCCTGATGTCAAAAGGATCGCTGACTATGTCTCGCACAAAAACGGAGGAGACGGATGTGTAAGGGAAATCGTAGAACAAGTGATGAGGGTTCAAAATAAGTGGATGTTTTCTGAAAACACAAATCCCTAATTTCCATTATGATTGATCTCAATGGTTTTGAAATAATTCTAGCCTCGGGCTCTCCACGAAGAAAGGCTTTTTTGGAAAGTTTGAAAATTCCTTTTTCCATCAAGACTTTTTCAGTCGATGAGACTTTCCCACCCCAACTTCAAGGAAAAGAAATCGCTCAATACATTGTCCAACAAAAAAACGCTCCTTTTACAGAAATAATTCAAGACCGTCAAATCGTCATCACTGCAGACACCATCGTTTGGTGTGAAAATCGATATTTGGGAAAACCCGAAAATAAAAAAGTAGCCAAAGAAATGTTGACGTTTCTATCTGGGAAATCGCACGAGGTCATTACCTCAGTAGGCTTTTTCACCAGTCGAAATTTTGAAATGATAACGGAGACCACTAAAGTTTTTTTTAAAGACTTAACAAATCAAGAAATCGATTATTATATAGAGGAATCATCTCCACTCGACAAAGCAGGAGCATACGGTATTCAGGAATGGATAGGAGCCATAGGAATTACCCAGATTGAGGGAAGTTATACCAATGTAGTGGGGTTGCCTTTAGCGCAAGTGAAAGAAAAAATTGAGATAATGATTCAAGAATAGATTAACTTGACTAAAATTTGATTTTCTAAAATTCACAAAATGGTTGGGAGAATTTCAACATCAATGATCAAAAGGCTGAATGGGTTAAAAGGGATAATCTTATCAGTACTTATACTTTTCGTTGTAACATTAAAGGCGCAATCCTCTTCAGATGTATACAAACAACTCAAGAAGTTAAACTTTTTGGGCTCAGTACTCTATCTGGCTGCTCATCCCGATGATGAAAATACTCGAGTGATCTCCTATTTTTCCAATCATGTATTGGCCCGAACAGCATATTTGTCTATGACCCGAGGAGATGGTGGTCAGAATCTTATAGGAGCAGAGCTTAGAGAAGCTTTGGGATTGATCCGAACACAAGAACTCTTGGCGGCTCGAAAAATTGACGGTGGCTCACAGTTTTTTACCATGGCCAATGATTTTGGATACTCCAAAAATCCTGACGAAACCCTTTCCATTTGGGACAGAAAACAGGTTTTGGATCAAACCAAAGCCAGAATTCAAGAATTCAAGCCCGACATCATCATCAACCGCTTTAATAGCCAAAGTGCTGGTAGAACCCACGGCCACCACACTGCCTCGGCCATGATCAGTGAATGGGCCTTTGACCAACTGAATGCTGATCAAAATGCTTGGCACCCTAAACGTCTGTTCCACAATACCTCATGGTATTTTTATGGGAGTAAAGAAAATTTCGAAAAAGCCAACAAAAGAGGGATGCTTGCCATTGATATGGGAGTTTTTGATCCACTATCGGGAAAAACCAATTCACAAATAGCTGCGCTAAGCAGAAGCCAACACAAATCTCAGGGCTTTGGAAGTGCTCCGGCTTTGGGGGAAAGATCTGAATATTTGGAGTTGGTCAAGGGAAAAGAACTGACCCAAAACGACCCATTTGATGGTATCAATACCCAGTGGTCGAGGGTAAAAGGAGGAACAGTCATTGGAAAAGCAATCGATAAAATCATTGATGATTTTGATTTCTCTGCTCCCCACAAAAGTGTGATTCCTTTACTCGAAGTCAAATCAATGATCAACCTTCTGGAAAACAATCATTGGAGAAATGTAAAAACAGATGAAATCAACACCCTAATCCTCAACTGTCTGGGAATAGAGTTGCAACTCAATGCCCAAATCCCATACGGAGTGATGGGGGAAAATCTCCAGATCAAATTCTTGGTCAACAATCCCAGTCCCTTAGCTGTAAGTTTAAATCAAATACAATGGAAAGACCAATCGCATGATTTAAACGAAATTCTTGAAACCAATCAACTGTACAGTAAAAGTTTTGATACCAAAGTAGAGGGTGAGATCAGCAGTCCATATTGGCTTACCCAAAAAGGGAGCCAGGGGATGTATATCACTGACAAATCAGCATGGATAGGAGCTGCAAAAAGTCCTACTGCCTTCCAAGCAAGACTTCACATGACAATTGAAGGAAAAAAGTTAATGATAAACTTACCGCTCGAATTCAGAAAAACTGACCCTGTAAGAGGAGAAGTAATCACCCCGTTCCACATCCTACCTGAAGCTACACTTCAACTTGAAGCTCCTGTCTTTCTTTTTGCTACCGATCAAAGTCGCAAGGTAAAAGTAAGTGTCAAAAATCTGGGCCCTGCTGTGGCGGGAACATTAGAATTGGAAACCCCGAAATCATGGGAGGTGAGCCCCAAATCTATTGAGGTATCCATATCGGGTAAAGGAAATGAAAACGATTATTATTTTGATATTAAAGCTCCTTCAGAGACAACGGTAGGCCAATTAAAACCCCTCCTTCTAACCCAATCAAAAAAACTCCAAGCCACCCTTCAAGAAATAGCATACGACCACATTCCAAAACAATTTCTTATCTCCCCCGCTGCATCCAAAGTGGTGGCCTTAAGTTTAAAAACAGGCCTACAAAAAGTAGCTTATATCGAAGGTGCAGGAGACAATATTCCTCAGAGTTTGACTCCCTTGGGAATCGAAGTAGAAATGTTGAAAGCCAAGAATATTACCCTTGAAAAACTAAACCCCTTTGATGCAGTGGTCGTTGGGATTAGAGCCTTCAATGTCGAAGAGGCTTTGGCCTATAAAAATAAAATCCTTTGGAAATATGTTGCCGCTGGAGGCAACCTTTTAATTCAATACAACACCAGTAGAAGGTTAAAGACCACGGAATTGACACCTCTGAAATTAAACCTTTCTCGTGATCGTGTATCCAATGAAAAAGCTGAGGTCCAAATCATCAATCCAAAACATCCGATTTTGAATCATCCCAATAAAATTACATCCCAAGATTTTGAAGGCTGGGTTCAGGAAAGGGGGTTGTATTTTCCCAATCAATGGGATGCGCAATTCACCCCTTTGTTACAAATGAATGATGCCGGGGAATCTCCCAAAAAAGGATCACTACTGGTTGCGCCTTATGGGAAAGGCAGGATCGTTTATACTGGCCTAAGTTTTTTCCGGCAACTACCTGCAGGTGTCCCCGGAGCCTATCGGTTGTTTTTTAACCTTATTGCAAAACCATGAAAAAAGAACTGCCTAAAGTTTATTGGATATTGCTGTCAACCCAATTGGTTTATTGGGGCTTGTTTTATCTGTTTATGAATAATTTTAGTTGATGGAACTGATAGATTGGGCCATAATGAGTCTCACCCTCCTATTCATTATTGTATATGGGGTCTGGAAAAACAACTCACACAAAAATATTGAAGATTATATCCGTGGAGGGAATAAAGCGACCTGGTTTACGGTAGGTCTTTCGGTCATGGCCACCCAAGCCAGTGCGATAACCTTTTTGTCCACCCCCGGACAAGCCTTCAACGACGGGATGGGATTTGTGCAGTTCTATTTTGGATTGCCTTTTGCGATGATCATCATTTGTTTGTTTTTTCTTCCAGTTTATCACAAACTCAAAGTTTTTACCGCTTATGAATTTTTAGAAAAACGTTTTGATCTTAAAACCCGAACCCTAACCGCTGCCTTGTTCCTTGTCCAACGAGGACTGGCTGCGGGAATTACCATTTATGCCCCCGCCATCATACTGAGTGTAGTATTGGGTTGGAATCTAAAATTACTGGTTGTGGTGATCGGCTTATTGGTGGTCTTTTACACTTTAATCGGAGGAACACAGGCCGTCAATGTCACCCAAAAACAACAGATGATTATTATTTTTTCGGGTATGGTGGCTGCTTTTATTTTTATCGTAAAAGCCCTGCCCGAAAACCTATCATTTTCCAACGCCCTTCATGTGGCGGGTTTAAACGGAAAGCTCAACGTACTGGACTTTAGTATTGACCCTAACAGTCGTTATACCTTTTGGAGTGGTATCACCGGCGGGCTATTTTTGGCCCTCTCCTACTTTGGTACCGATCAAAGTCAGGTGCAACGCTACCTTTCCGGGAAATCCTTGGCCGAGAGTCAAAGGGGACTGATTATGAATGGTTTTCTAAAAATTCCCATGCAGTTTTTCATCTTATTGACGGGAGTATTGGTCTTTGTCTTTTTTCAATTCGAAAAGGCACCCTTGCATTTCAATCCCTACGCTTCAGAAAAAATAAAAACCACCGAAGGGAGTGAACAATTTGAGGCCTTGGAAGTGGCCAACGATATCATTCATCAAGAAAAACAAAAACAACTCCAAAAAGAAGATTTTTTCTCCAACAAGGCTTCCCAAAAAAAATACCTCCAACTGGAAAATCAAGCTCAAATCAATCGAGCCGAGGCCAAAAAAATCATGGAAGTCAATCAACCTCAAATTGAATCCAATGACAAGGACTATGTCTTTATCTATTTCATTCTAAACTATCTACCACAAGGCTTGATAGGACTACTGCTCGCCGTCATCCTCTCCGCAGCTATGAGCTCTTCAGCTTCTGAGATCAACGCCCTTTCTGCCACCACTGTGGTTGATTTGTACCAACGTTTTCACAACACAGAAAACGAGAAACATTATGTATGGGCAGGCAAAGGGTTCACACTGCTTTGGGGCATCATTGCCATTGCCTTTGCTCTAGTAGGTAACCTCTTTGAAAACCTGATCCAATTGGTCAATATCATCGGTTCCTTGTTTTACGGTACCATTTTGGGCATTTTCCTGATCGCCATTTTTCTAAAATCCATTCGGGCTAACGCAGTCTTCTATGCAGCACTCCTAACGGAAATTATTGTACTTATCATCTATAGCCAAGAGTGGGTCAGTTTCCTTTGGCTGAATGTAATCGGGGCTGTTACTTGTGTTATCATCGCCCAACTTTTTCAAAGGATCATCAAATAATCAATGAACTTTTAATTACTCCATTCCGCAATGGAGGCCTTATTCATAATTACATAATCTTTATTACCTGCTTTTTCGGCCAAGGCTAAAGATTTTTTTACCGCTTTTAGTGCTGCATCTTTATCATTGCGTTCGGCCAGTATCAAAGCATACTGACGATACATCCAATAGGCTGGTTTTTCACGCATCTCTAAGGCCGTTTCCATCCAGGATTGTGCTTTTTTGAGGTCTTTATTTTCTTGAAGATAATACACCGCTGCCTGATAATAGTCTCCCGCCTTGGGTTCTCCAGATAGGGTTTTGTCAATGCTTTCTTGGGCTTTGGATTCTGTGGGGACAACTATGGAGATGGGTACCAAAGTATGTTCCCAAATCAAAACCAGAGTAGCACTATTACTTTGTAAATTAGTTAATGAAATGGTAAAAGTTTCTATCATAGGATCAAAATAAACGGAGGAAGCACTCACCGTTAATGCCACTTGATCCTCCTCCCAATTGCTAGAAGCATCCCCTAAATCATTTTTTTTGTAAAAATAAACTTGCCATTGATTGGCAGAAGGTCGGGTATAAAGGGCGTATTTTCCTGCTGCCAAAGTTTGGCCTTCAATAATTACTGGATCAGAAAAAGAAATAGTAGTGTTTTTGTTGGCACCTGTTCTCCAAATGTCTCCATAACGAACCAAACCGTCCATTACCTTTCTTCCTCGAGCCGAAGGTCTCGAATAATCAATTTCAATCTGAGTTAATCCAACTTGTTGAGTGATACTGGAGCGGGGACTCGGTTGAGGGGTTGTTACTTGCGCATAGGCACTCACAACTAAGAAATTGAAAAGTAAAAAATAAGTAAGTCTCATGATATTTTTTTTCCAAATTTAAAAAACCCAATCCAATTATAAGATTTTTTTAAATGTTTATATATTGTTTAATATTTTTGACAAATAGTTAAACATTTTGTACCTTTGGGGAAGAGATAATTTATGAAAATATATCGATTTCAAGAGATTCAACAGTTGCCCATCAACATGGATCGGGCATGGAAGTTTCTCAGTGACCCAAAAAATCTAAAAATCATAACTCCCGATTATATGGGGTTTGAAATCTTGGGAGGGGACGAAAGAATGATGTATCCAGGCCAGATTATTAAGTACATCGTCACCCCACTAATGGGTATTCCTACCCAATGGGTTACCGAAATCACCCACGTCAAGGAAGGGGAGTATTTTGTAGACGAACAAAGGTATGGCCCCTATGATTTGTGGCACCATAAACACTTTATTCGTCCCATAGAAAATGGGGTAGAGATGGAAGATATTATTGACTATAAGATACCTTTTGGCCTATTGGGCCAAATGGTTCACCCAATAATCGTAAAGCCCAAACTAAAAGAAATATTTGAATACCGACAAAAGAAATTGACAGAGTTGTTCGGAACATATCAAAACTAGAATGAGAAAAAATATTTTAATTATAGGAGGAAGCTCGGGAATAGGCTTGGCATTGGTGAAACAACTTCAGGCAGACCACAATATAATTGTAGCCAATCGAACCAATGAAGGTTTGGATGGGCTCTCTGTTAGTTATATTCCCTACGATGTGGAAAACGACGAACTCGATGTTTCCAGTTTACCTGAGACCCTTCACGGAATGGTCTATTGCCCTGGGACCATCAATCTCAGACCTTTCAAGGGTATCAAACCAGAAGTCTTCTCCAAAGATTTTTCAATCAATGTTTTGGGAGCGGTCAAAACACTTCAATCTGTCTTAGGACGGTTGCAAAACAGTGAGACTCCTTCCAGTGTGGTGTTTTTTAGCACTGTCGCTGTTCAGACGGGTATGCCTTTTCACACTTCTGTAGCCGCGGCCAAAGGTGCGTTAGAGGGATTATCGCGTTCTCTAGCAGCAGAATTGGCTCCTAAAATTAGGTTTAATGTTATAGCCCCCTCCTTGGTGGACACACCACTGGCTGGAAAATTTCTCAACAACGACACCAAAAAAAGCAATGCTGCAGCAAGACACCCCCTACAAAGAGTGGGACGCCCTGAAGAAATTGCTCAGATGACAGCATTTTTATTGAATGACAACAGCAGTTGGATGACTGCTCAAACACTAACTATAGACGGTGGTATTGGTTCAATTAAAAGTTAACTCTGATGGAGAAATTTTCCATTTTTTGGTTTAGAAGAGATCTCAGAATCAACGACAATAAGGGGTTTTTCGAAGCCCTAAATGGAAAAAATAAGGTGATCCCTATATTTATTTATGACTCAAAAATCATAGATAAATTGCACAAAGACGATCATCGATTGACATTTATTCAAAACGCCTTGGGTGGCATCAATAACGCTATGAAGAGGAACAGATGCACGCTAGGAATTTATCGGGGGTCTCCCGAGGCTGTTTTTGAAAAAATAATTCGGGAATTTCCCATCGAAAAAGTCATTGCCAATCGCGACTATGAGCCTTATGCGATGGAAAGAGACGAAGCGATTAAACAACTTCTCAAGGCACAAGATATTGACTTTATAACCTATAAAGATCAGGTGATTTTTGAAAGAAATGAAGTGGTCAAAGACGATGGAACCCCTTATAAAGTATACACTCCATACTCTAGGAAATGGCTGGCTAAGTATCAGGCAGAAGGGCTGGAACATTTTCCCTCAGAAGACTTATTGGATAATATTTACAACGAAAATCCATTGCCCCAAACTGATCTAAAAGAAATGGGCATGCAATCCTCATCTCTAACTCCTGTCGCATACAAATTTGATGATGAACTGATCGACCAATACGAAGCAACTCGAAATTTTCCATCCATAGACAAAACTTCTCGTCTAGGGGTTCACTTGCGTTTTGGTACCCAAAGCATCAGGAAATTAATTTCTAAAAGTGCTTCCAGAGAAAATCAAACATTTGTTAAAGAGCTTATTTGGAGAGAGTTTTTTATGCAGATATTATGGCATTTCCCACATACCGTAAATCAATGTTTTAAAAAGCAATACGACAGAATAGAGTATCGAAATAATGAGGAAGAATTTGAAAAGTGGTGTCAAGGTAAAACTGGTTATCCACTGGTTGATGCGGGCATGCGCCAATTGAACCGTACTGGCTTTATGCACAACCGAGTTCGTATGTTAACAGCCAGTTTTTTGTGCAAACATCTACTCATCGATTGGCGGTGGGGAGAGGCTTACTTTGCCGAGAAGCTTTTTGATTATGAAATGTCTAGCAATATTGGCAATTGGCAATGGAGTTCAGGTTGTGGAGTCGACGCGGCACCCTATTTTAGGATTTTCAACCCTCATGAACAAATCAAGAAATTTGACAAAAGCCTAGAGTACATCAAAACGTGGGTTGAGGATTTGGAGCAGCCTACTTATCCAGAACCTATAGTAGAGCACAAATTTGCCCGAGAACGATGTTTGAAGATGTATAAATTGGCTTTGAATAATCAATGAGAGGGGTCAAAAAAGAGCATCTACCCACAAAAATTTGCCCACAATGCCTACGCCCTTTTCATTGGAGAAAGAAGTGGGAAAGAGATTGGGAAAACGTAAAATATTGCAGTAAAAAATGTCAGAAAACATAGCATCAGTTCTGGTTTGGTTTAGAAACGACTTAAGGGTAGAAGATCATCAGGGACTGCAAAAGGCATTGGTGTCTCAAAAAAGAGTGATTGCTTACTACTCTTTTTCCCCTAGACTTTTTCAACCCACTGCATGGGGATTCAAAAAAACTGAAAAATACCGAGCTCAATTTCTAATCGAGAGTGTAGCAAATCTCAAAACTGCACTGGAAGAATTAAATATTTCTCTGATCATAGACCTAAACGCCGCTGAAGACTCCTTGGCAAAGTACCTCAAAGAATACCAGGTCCAAACCGTTTATATGCAGGAGGAATGGACAGACGAAGAAAAAAAAGAAGAAATTTCAGTTGCATCAAAAGCCAGTCCATCCATCCAATGGATTCGACATTACGAGCAATTTTTATTTCATCCTGATGACCTTCCTTTTCCATGTCAACAAACGCCGGAAGTATTTGGTAATTTCAGAAGAAAATGTGAAAAAGAGGTCGCTGTAAGACCCCTTATTCCTCCATGCCAGCCTCTCGCTAAAAATAATAAAATTGAAATAGAGAATCCGCTCCCTCAACTTTCCAATTTGGGTTTGGAAAGTTTTGAAACAGATGCTCGATCTGCTTTCCCTTTTCGGGGAGGCACCCAAAATGCCATCCAACGCTTGGAGCACTACTTTTGGAAAAGTAAAAAATTGTCCTATTATAAAAACACTCGCAACGGACTATTAGGAACGGACTTCAGTTCAAAATTCTCCCCATGGTTGGCCAACGGTTCCCTTTCTCCAAAAATGATTTACTGGGAGATCAAACGCTATGAAAGTGAAATCCAAAAAAACCAATCAACCTATTGGCTCATTTTTGAGCTAATTTGGAGGGATTATTTTAAATACATCTCCCTAAAACACCAAAACAAAATCTTTCAACTCGGAGGGATTTTAGAAAAAGATTACCACTGGGATGCTGACCTAGAAAGGTTCAAGAAATGGGTCGAAGGCAGCACTTCCGAGCCTTTTGTAAATGCCAACATGATTGAACTAAAACAAACGGGATGGATGAGTAATCGGGGACGACAAAATGTGGCCAGCTATTTAGCAAAAGATATGAAGATCGACTGGCGCATTGGAGCAGCCTACTTTGAATCGCTGTTAGTGGACTATGATGTTCACAGTAATTATGGTAATTGGATGTATGTTTCAGGTGTGGGTAACGATCCTCGAGATCGAAAATTTGATATACAATGGCAAGCCGAACGATACGATGCTAAGGGAAAATATCAGAACCTCTGGCTTCAAAAAACCTTATTTTGATGAAACTCAGACTGCTGTTGGGCGATCAATTGAATTTGAGACACTCTTGGTTTGACAAGCAAGATGACAACACCCTTTACGTGCTATATGAACTGCAACAAGAGACGTCTTATGTGGTTCATCACATTCAAAAAATAGTTGCTTTTTTTACTGCCATGCGAGCCTTTGCCTCAGACCTTCAAAAACAAGGTCATAAAGTACTCTATTTTGACATTAATACTAATGCCTCAAAAAAATCACTTGAAGAAAATATCAAAGACCTCATAGCAGAAAAAAAGATTGAAAAATTCGAATATCAACTCCCCGATGAGTATCGTTTGGATCAACAACTCAAGTCCATCTGTAACAACATCGATATACCTTCAGACAGTATTGATACAGAACATTTTTTAACCACCAGAGAGGATTTAAAATCATTTTTTGAAGGTAAAAAACAACTCATCATGGAGTTTTTCTACCGCAATATGCGCAAGAAATACGATCTATTGATGATCCAAGGTCAACCCCTAGGAGGACAATGGAATTTTGACAAAAACAATCGTAAGAAATGGAAAGGCGATCCCGTTATCCCCCCACCCTACATCACTAAAAAAAAGGGAAATCAAGAAGTGTATGACTCCATCACCAAAGCCAAGATCAAATCCATAGGAACCTACGATACTAATAACTATCTTTTTCCAGCCAATAGGTCTGAAGCCTTGGAACAGTTGACCTATTTTTGTGAACACCTACTGGTTCATTTTGGAGATTATCAAGATGCCATGCATACGGCCCAACGCAATCTCTTCCATTCCAGAATTTCTTTTGCCCTCAATACCAAAATCCTAAACCCCATGGAGGTAATGAATTCAGTAATTAATCACTATCACAAAAATCCAGAAACCATTGCACTTTCACAAGTTGAAGGATTCGTTAGGCAAATATTGGGATGGCGCGAATACATGCGAGGCATATATTGGCGGGAAATGCCTGACTACAAAACTCGAAACCAACTCGAAAACTTTAATCAACTTCCCGACTTCTATTGGACGGGGAAAACTAAAATGAATTGTTTAAAAGAAAGCATTAAAGATTCTCTTGAAACTGCCTATGCCCACCATATTCAGCGATTGATGATAACTGGTAATTTTGCGTTATTGATCCAGTGCCATCCAGATGAGGTAGATGATTGGTACTTGGGCATCTATGCCGATGCAATAGAATGGGTACAACTGCCCAACACTCGTGGTATGAGTCAATGGGCCGATGGTGGTATTGTAGCAACAAAACCATACGTCTCTTCGGGCTCCTACATCCACAAAATGAGCAACTACTGTGAAGGTTGTCATTATGACCGAACTAAAAGAACTGGTGAAAATGCATGTCCTTTCAATAGTTTATACTGGAATTTTTTAGATGATAAAAGAGAGCACTTTAGTAAAAACAACCGCATGAGTATGATGTTAAGGCTTTTGGATAAAATTCCCGAACTGGAAAAAGAAGAAATAAAAAATAGAGCTTTGTCCATAATCGAAAATCCCGATGAATTCTGATTTGGAACCCATACAAATAGTCTGGTTAAAAAGGGATCTCCGACTCGAGGATCACCCTCCCCTCACCCATGCTCTAAAATCAGGACGGAGGGTACTCTTACTATTTGTGTTCGAGAAGCTATTGTTGGAAGACCCCCATTATAGCCCACGGCATATTGACTTTATCAAACAATCCATTTGCGCGCTGAATGAGCAGTTAAAAACCTTTAACAGCAAAATCTTAACGACCCAGGGACAGGTCATCAGCGCATTGGAATCTCTTTCACAAAAGTACCAAATCGAAAAAATATGGGCACATCAAGAAACAGGTGTCATGTCCACCTACCATAGAGACTTGACCCTAATCAAATGGTGCCAAAAAGAAAAAATTCCCTTTGAAGAAAAACTCCAACAAGGCGTGTTTAGAGGGTTGAAAAACCGTGTGCAATGGTTGAAGAAATGGGATGATTTGATGAATCAGCCCATACAAAAAACCCCCTTGAAAAAGGAGTCTTTGATTTCAAAAAGAGAAATTGATCGATTGTCAATAGGTTTAGATGAAACGGCACTCCAAAGCCAAAAACACGCCCTTAGACAAGCAGGGGGAACCCATAGTGCAGTCCGTTATCTCCATTCATTTTTCAAAGATCGTTACCTCTATTACCAAAAGCACATCTCCAAACCCGATCTGTCTCGCAGGAGTTGTAGTCGCCTATCACCATATCTGGCTTTTGGGAACCTTTCGATGCGACAAGTTTTACAAAAAACTGAGTATGAAACAGTAAAGGGTAATAGAAGTTTTGCACTTAAAGCTTTTGGTTCTCGCTTGCGGTGGCAATCCCACTTTATCCAAAAATTTGAAATGGAGTGCTCCATGGAATTTGAAAGCATCAACAAAGGCTATCAAAAATTGGACAAACCCATTAACAAAGAATACATTGAAGCCTGGGAAAGTGGGAAAACAGGCGTGCCTTTGGTCGATGCTTCCATGAGGTGTTTGGTCGAAACAGGCTATTTGAATTTTAGAATGCGCTCCTTGGTAGTGTCATTTTTCACCCATCACCTTTGGCAGCCCTGGCAGGCTTGCGCCCATTTTCTAGCCAAACAATTTTTGGATTTTGAGCCAGGTATTCACTACCCCCAACTGCAAATGCAAGCGGGCGTTACGGGTATTAATATGCTGAGGATATATAATCCTGTCAAAAATGGTCAAGAACACGACCCTAAAGGGCTGTTCGTAAAACAATGGTTACCGGAATTAAAGATGCTTCCCGATGAAATGGTTCATAGTCCGTGGGAACTGACTCCCATTGAAGCAAGTGTTTATGGATTCGAACTCGGTAAAACATACCCCCATCCCATTGTTGACTTACAAAAAGCCCGAAAACACGCAACCAGCTCTCTCTGGCCCTTATCCAAAAGTACAACCGTAAGAAAAGAAGGAAAGAGGATACTGGCCAGACACACCCTTGTTGATCGGAACAGTTTGATGAGATAGAGTATGCGCATAAGACATAAAAAAAGATGAAAAAGAAGATCGATTTTAAACCGGAACAAATAGACCGGATCATTGAAATGGCTTGGGAAGACCGAACACCATTTGATGCCATTCAGCTTCAGTTTGGACTCAAGGAAGAAGAAGTCATTCGAATGATGCGACGGGAAATGAAAACCAGTAGTTTTAAAATGTGGCGAGAGAGGGTTCAAGGTCGAAAAACCAAACACCTCAAACAACGAGGAATTGGGGTGGATCGTTTCAAATGCAGTCGTCAAAGGGGAATCAGTAACAACAAAGTCTCCAAAAGAAAATAGCTCAACTAAAAATCAATACCTTACCTCTACATTCATACCCACACTGGCAGCGCCCACTTTGACCCATGTTCCCTGACTGACTTCGCGGGCGATCAAAGGGGATCCAAAAAAACCACCGGAAAAAAAGAGGTTTCCGGGTCCCAAATCCTCTATCCATTCGATCGCAACAAAAAAGTCTTCATCAATGACAATTTCATAAGGATTCAAATCTTTAGTCACAATGCCAGAATCAATATCGGTTTCGATGATGATATTTTCTTTAAGTAAAGTCTCATTGGGCAATCCGTTTTTGAGATTATAAAAATTGAGTCGAAATCGCAATGGGAAAAAATCGTTTTGAACGATAGAAATATTGAATTTTTTGAGGATCATGGGACGTTTTCTTTGACGAACCACAAATCCCATTTCATTTCCCAACCGGTTGGTGGTAAAAGCCGCATAGATCATCTGCGACCTAGTTTTGTTACCCAATATTTTGGTTTCAAATTTTGTTCTTTGGGAGCTGACTACCACCTCATCCAAGGCCGTGGTTTCCTCGGACATGGAGACAGAGAAAACATCTTGATCTAAATAATCATTAAGTGAATATTCTTGGGTTTGGAAACCGATCATAGAAAAACGCAGGCGCGCCGACCCATCCACTCCAGAGGGCACATCGAATTCAAAAAATCCTTGTTCATCAGATATCGTTCCCAGATTGAGATCGACCAAACCGACGTTTACATAAGGCAGTGGCAGTTCGCTATCAGCATCAATTATTTGACCTGCAACTGAGGTCTGTCCAAAGCCAAAAAGCGGGAGAATAAAAAAAGGGAGTAGGAGGAAAAAAGACTTATACATGGGGGTAAGTAAAAGCTATTTAGGAATCAATGCGTTCTATTTTGGCACCTATTTTTTGAAGTCGTTGGACAATATTTTCATAACCACGATCGATTTGCTCGATATTAAAAATGGTACTCATTCCTTTTGCCGAGAGTGCTGCAATCAATAGGGAAATTCCTGCTCTGATGTCGGGCGAGGTCATCACCGTAGACTTTAGTTGGGATTTAAAGTCATGGCCAATAACGGTTGCACGGTGGGGATCACACAAAATAATTTTAGCACCCATATCAATAAGTTTATCGACAAAAAACAAACGGCTTTCGAACATTTTTTGATGGATCAATACACTTCCTCGGGCTTGGGTGGCTACTACCAATACAATGCTGAGCAGGTCGGGAGTAAAACCAGGCCAAGGGGCATCCGCAATGGTCAATATTGAACCATCTATATAATTTTGAATCTCATAGCCATTTTCATGGGAAGGAATAAAAATATCATCGCCTTTTCTTTCAAGCTTTATGCCGAGTTTTGAGAAGACATTGGGGATTTGACCCAAGTCATCCCAACTGACGTTTTGAATGGTGATTTCGCTTTTGGTCATCGCTGCCAATCCAATCCAACTGCCTATTTCAACCATATCGGGCAATATGCTGTGTTCTGTTCCTGACAAAGAGCTTACTCCTTCAATAGAGAGTAGATTGGAGCCTACACCCGAAATTTTAGCCCCCATACTGTTCAACATTTTACACAATTGTTGTAGATAGGGTTCGCAGGCAGCATTATAGATAGTGGTGGTTCCTTTGGCCAAAACAGCAGCCATTACAATATTGGCCGTTCCAGTTACAGAAGCTTCTTCCAACAAGAGATTCTGTCCCAGGAGTTGGTCAGCGGTTACCGTGTAAAAATAGTCTTCTTTACTATATTTAAAGTGAGCACCCAATAGTTTAAGACCTTCAAAATGGGTATCCAACCTTCTTCTTCCTATCTTGTCTCCACCCGGACGGGGAATTGATCCCTTTCCGTACTTTGACAACATGGGGCCCACAAGCATGACCGAACCTCTTAGTTGCTTTGCATCAGTTTTATATTCTTGGGTATCTAGAAAATTGAGATCAATAGCTTCGGCATTAAAAGCATACTTTCCTTTCTCAAGGAATGTTACTTTTACTCCCATTTTTTTGAGTAGTCCTATAAGTTTGTTGACATCAACAATATCGGGAATATTGGAAATAGTAACAGTTTCTTCTGTGAGCAAAACTGCACACAAAATTTGCAAAGCTTCGTTTTTTGCCCCTTGAGGGGTAATATTACCTTTTAGACGATGACCTCCTTCAATTTGAAAACTACCCATTAAAGCTGTAAATTAATATCTTTTACGACCGTTGTTTCTTTTATTCCGCTGTTTTTGATTGCTTTTGGAACCATTGCCGTTTTTGGATCGAATTTTAAGAAATTCGGAGGAGTCGGTCAATGGTAGATCCTCTTCTCTCACCTTTAGATTGTTGTCTGACAATTCCTTTAAGTGATTGAGAATGACCTCGTCCTCAACCGTATCTTTATTCCAGTTGAGAAAACATTTTTTCATATGATTGGCAATGTTGTAAACCAGCGCATATTTGAGGTCTCCCTCTTCCCAGTTCATTGCCACATTAATCATACTTTTAATGTTATTGCCGTAAAATCGATATTTGGGATTTCTTTGGGGATATGCCAAACGGTCAGGCTTCTGTGCCAAAACCTCTTTTTGGGGTTTCTCATAAGGACTGTCAACATCCAACTCAAAATCGGACATGATAAAAAGCTGATCCCATATTTTATGCTGAAAATCAGGAACATCACGCAAATGGGGATTCATATTACCCATAATCCCGATGACCGCACTAGCCATTTTATTGCGCTCTTCTCGGTCTTGAGTTTCCATGATTTGGTTGATCATAATTTGAACATGTCTGCCATACTCAGGAATGATCAACTGAGTTCTTTTGGTATTGTATTGTAATGTTTCCATGAAGGGAAATTATTTATCTTAAGTGAAGTTGGAAAAGCGCAATTTACTAAAATTCATATAATCCACTATTCAATTGCATAATTAATTACAAAATGATAACCCCCTTAAACTCAGAAGCTTTTTTATAAATAGCGATTACTTGCATTGGGGATTTCATCTCAATAGTTATGGTGAGGCTTTGAAACTTATTTTTAGAAGAATTGACCAATGAAACACCCTCAGTAGGATTGTTGAATAAATCCTTGAGTTTATCGATTTGATGGCTGTCCGACTTTACAATAAATTTGAACATGTACAGACCTGGCCAGTTTTGTGATTCCTCCAATTGTTTTTGGAATCTTTCGTAAAAATCATCAGGTTTTTCCTTTGAATTCATCAAGGAATATTATTTTGTACAAATATAGTCGATATCTCTATTATTTAAGAAGTACTGATGCCTCTGTTTGAAAATAAAAAAATAGTAATTAGCGGCGGACCAGGAAGTGGAAAAACCACCTTGGTCAATTTGTTGCGTAATAGGGGATACAAATGCGTTGACGAATTTTCGAGAACTCTCATCGAAAATGCCCAAAAAAAAGGGGAAAATAATATTTTTAATACTCAGCCTCTCTATTTTAGTAAGGAAGTCTGGAAAGTAAGAAAGAAACAATATGAAAAATACATATCAGGAATCAACAAAACACAAAATCTATATGTGTTCTTCGATAGAGCTTTGCACGATGTTGTAGCTTATTTGGATTACATTGGAGTATCCTATGATCCCCATCAGTTTGACCCATCAGCTTTTCCTTATGACATGGCCATGCTCCTTCCCCCCTGGGAAGCCATTTATACCAAAGACAATGAACGAAAGGAAGATTTTGAGGAAGCTGAAAAACTCTATTTTTACATCAAAAAAACCTATCAAAAATATAATATTCCCATTGTTGAAATTCCTTTTGAAAGCCCAGAGGCAAGGATTTCGACCCTACTCGATTACTTGAATCATGGATAAAATGCTTGATTATTTAAAGCAATATTGGAAAAGCAACTCCTTTAGACCACTACAAGAGGAAGTGATCCAACATTATCTCAAGGGAAAAGACACTCTAGTATTGATGCCCACTGGAGGTGGAAAATCCGTTTGTTATCAGCTCCCTGCCTTGCTTAAGGAGGGGCAAACTCTGGTGATTTCACCTCTGATTTCGCTAATGCAAGATCAGGTGAATCAGCTCAACCAACGTGGGATAAAATCGATGTTTTTTGAGAGTCAGGGGGGTAAAAATGATATCTATCGTCAATTGGAAAATGCCCGTAACGGCAATTTTAAATTGATTTACTCTTCTCCCGAAAGATTGACCAGCGCGGAATTTCTAAATCAAATCGAAAAATTACCCCTTAATGGAATTGCCATTGATGAGGCGCATTGTATTTCGGAATGGGGACACGATTTTAGACCTGCCTTCAGGCTCATAAAAAATTTACGACCCTTGTTTCCCCATATCCCCTTTATGGCCCTTACAGCAACCGCTACTCCAAAAGTGTTAAAAGACATCAACTCGGCGCTAGGTTTGATCCATCCCAAAATCTTCAGTACCTCATTCGAAAGAAAAAACATACACTACGAAGTACGGCAGGTAGAGGATAAAATGGGAACACTAAAAAAGCTACTGATCTCCTCCCCGAGCGAATCGGTCATCATCTATTGTCGTTCGCGTTCCAAAACAGAACACACTGCCCAACAACTCCAAAGATGGGGTCTAAAAGCGGGGTTTTATCACGGTGGTTTAGAGGCGCGTCAAAAAAAACAAATGCTCGAAGATTGGAAAACCGAAGTCCAGCCCATTATGGTGGCCACCAGTGCTTTCGGGATGGGTATTGACAAAAGTAACGTCAGGAAAATCGTTCACTTGATCATGTCAGAAAGTATGGAATCGTACTATCAAGAAACAGGAAGAGCCGGAAGGGATGGCCTTCCTTCGGAAGCTGTTCTTTTGGTTCATCCTTCTGATAAAGACCGATTAGAAAATCAGTTTCTGAGTCATCTTCCAACCACAGAAGATATCAAACGGTTTTTCAAAAAACTTTGTGACTATCTTCATATCGCCCTCGGTGAGGGTGAAGGAGAGGAATACAAACTCAACTTCAAAAACTTTTGCGCTGCCTATCAGTTCAACCCGAAAAAGGCTCAGCATTGTTTTGGAATATTGGACAGAGAAGGAGTTTTGGAAATGCAATACATGCATGAAACCCAAACCCATTTAAGGATCAAATGCAGCCCCTCCGAAGCACTTAAAAGAACAGAACAGGGAGACGATGCCGCTCGAATACTTCAATTTTTGATGCGCACTTATGAAGAACTTTTTAGAAAAGAAAAGAAAATCAATCTTGGACAGCTCGTTGACCTTCTGGGATTGGGTTTTGATAAAATTCAAAAGCAACTGAGTTTGATGAATAAAGAAAATGTTCTGGAGTATCAACAGTCAAATACAGACATCAAACTCTACTGGAAAGTTCCACGCGAAGACCGATACACCCTAAATCCTTTTCTCAAAAGAATCAGAGTACACAATCAGCTAAAAGCCGATAAAATAGCTTATATGCTGGACTATGCCTTTGAAAAAGCCGAATGCAAACGCAATAAAATATTGCGGTATTTCGGAGAAAAAAAATCGGATAACTGTAATCAATGTAGTGCAAAAAGTTGTCATAAAAACAGTGAGCCGAATACAGAGGTGGAAACAAAAATCAAAAAAATTTTAGAGCAAGAAGCCCAAAGTGCATATCAAATAGGTTTAAAAATAGAAACATCAAACGATTCCATTGTGATAGCTTTGCACGATATGATGGAAGATAACATTATAGGTTTGAATGAAATAAATCAATTTTACCTGAAATGAGTAAAAAAATAATTTTTTTTGGTACTCCTCCTTTCGCAGTTAAGTGTTTGGAGAAAATCGTTGAGGAAGAATTCAATATCGTTGCTGTGGTGACCGCACCAGATCGGCCTGCAGGTAGGGGCAGACAAATAAAAACCTCTGCGGTAAAACAGTTTGCTGAGACCCAAAATATACCCATTTTACAACCGACCAACCTCAAAGACCTACAATTTATTGAACAATTGAAGGCGTTGGAGCCAGACTTGATGATCGTGGTTGCTTTTCGGATGCTTCCTAAGAGGATATGGTCAATTCCTTCGCTGGGAACATTTAATCTTCACGCCTCCTTGTTGCCCGACTACAGGGGTGCTGCTCCCATCAATTGGGCAATCATCAATCAAGAAAAGTACAGTGGTGTCACTTCCTTTTTTATTAATGAAGAAATTGATACAGGAGCCATTCTCTTGCAGGAAAAAGTAGAAATTGAGGAACAAGAAACCGCAGGTAGCCTTCACGATAAACTGGCTGAAAAGGGAAGTGCACTGATCTGTAAAACCATCAAAGGAATTCTTGAGGGAACCATAAGTCCGCAAAAACAAGAAATCAAGGGAACGGAAAAAGCTGCGCCCAAACTCAATAAAGAAAATGTTTTTATCGATTGGGATCAACCTCTTGAGGCCATACAGGCAAAAATAAAGGGCTTGTCCCCCTACCCTGGTGCAAGATTTAATTGGATCGAAGAAAATAAAACGGCAGTCATCAAAATCTTTGAGGCAGAAATCGTTAAAGAAAATCATCCGTTTGAACCGAAACAAGTCATCATTGAAGACAAAACAATACGGGTCGCACACCCCACTGGCTTTATCAATTGCAAGGTATTACAGTTTCCCAACAAAAAACAAATGAGTGTCATTGATCTATTAAATGGCAGTTCATTTTCCAACAAAGTAGAAGTTTCTTGAGTTCAAACCCCTCCATTATCAACAAATATTGGTTTTTATTAACAATAATGCGCATTTCAGCTGTTTTTTCATTGGTCTTTAGGGAAAGCGTATAAATTTGTGTTTATAAATATTAACCTTTAAGATTATGAACAAATCAGAATTAATTGATGCTATGGCGGCAGATGCTGGCATCTCCAAGGCGGCTGCAAAAGCAGCGCTAGAATCATTAATTGGTAGTGTTGGTAAAACACTAAAAGGAGGAGGACGCGTTTCCCTAGTTGGATTTGGGTCTTGGTCTGTTTCCAAGAGAGCTGCAAGAGAAGGTAGAAACCCTCAAACTGGAGCCACTATTAAAATTGCTGCCAAAAATGTTGTTAAGTTTAAAGCTGGTGCTGAATTATCTGGCTCTGTCAACTAAACATTTAAGCCCAAAAACAAATAAAGCTTCCCCTTTGGGAGGCTTTTTTTTTGGGTATAAATCATTAATTGACTAAATTAAAATTCGAAAACCTACACTTTTACAATTAATGGATTCAGGAAAACTACTTATTGCAGAACCTTCAATATTTGGAGATCAAAATTTTCACCGATCTATTGTGATTATGGTTGAAAAAAAAACCACGGGTTTTCTCGGCTTTATCATCAATAAGCCCTTAAGCTATGAAATCAAGGATATTCTACCCGAAATTCAAATAAATTTCCCACTCTATAATGGAGGACCAGTGGAACAAGACAACTTGTTTTTTATCCATAATGCTGGACATTTGATCCCCGGGAGCATTAAAATTGACGACAAACTATTTTGGGGTGGTGATTTTGAAAAAGTCTTGGCATTGGTCAATGATGGCGTGCTCAGTCAAAAGGACATTCGATTCTTCTTGGGCTATTCAGGCTGGAGCAATAATCAGTTGAAACAAGAAATCGAAGCCAACTCTTGGGTAGTCGTAGAAAATTCATTTGAGGCCAACATTTTATCTCACCAAACAGAGGGTTTGTGGAAAGATCAAATGAAGGCTCTTGGAGGCAAGTATGTTATTTGGTCCAATACCCCCGAGAACCCATATCACAACTGATTTTTCAAGTAATCCAAGAATTGCAGGCGCAAAGAAACTGACTTTTCTTTACCGAATTTTTTCTTCCTAAATTGTCCGATGTGGAGGAAACCATATGCTGAGGAAATCAAGAACACCTCTTCGGCTTGTTGGATTGAAAATACAGCTATCTCGGTTTCGAATTGCTGGATTTCACTTTCCTTTTTTAGAAATTCTATAAAAGCATTTCGTATTACAGTATTGGCCGTTCCCTCCGAAAGTGCTGGAGTTTGAATCCCATCGGGTTGAATCAGAAAAACAGCCCCATGGGTACTCTCCACCAATCTTTTGTGATCGTTAAGGAGCAATGCTGCTCCAAATCCATTTTCATAGGCAAATACTTCACCCAATTGACGTAAAGAAGCATTGGTTTGAAAAAGATTGGAATAAGCGCTGGCAAAGACATAATGATCTTTGTATAAGGTCAAGTCTAGCGTCTTATTTTCCCAAGTAGATTCATTCCCTTGCATTAAAAAACAAATCGGACTAACTGCTTCCTCTTGTGTTGGTGGTTTTTTTCTGTAAAATTTTAGACTCAATTGCTGAATATCAGGAGTGCTTTTGTTAAAATTATTCAACAGATCGGTTTGTTCTTGAAAAAAGTCCAAGGTAAAATGCATAGGAATTTCTACTCTGAACCTTCTAAGGGAGGCCATGATCGAAAAGTAATGTGACTCCAAAAGACTTATTTTACCCCCGAATGCAATCAAATGATGGGTATGAATGGGGAGAAAAGTCAGGCAACTGAGTGATTCCTCTGGAACAGCCTTGAAGCTGGAGAAACATTTCCCGTCAAAATTAATCATCAAAAAAGAATTAGGCAGAACCTAGAACTTGTTTCAGGTCAAAAATCAAACTATTCCAAAGGAGTTTGGATTCATCCAATTCATCTTCATCAGCAAAATCAGAGACAACCAAAGAGACATCTTTTGTAATTTCATCAACTTCAATCTTAAATTCAAAATAATAATCGGCATCATCTTCTTCGCCATTGTCCCATTGAAATCGGATTCTTTCATTGGATTTATTTTGAATCAATTTTGCCTTTTCTTCCGTATCATCCCAAATAAAAAGGAAAGCTTCACCTCTAGAATTGACGTTGTCGGCAAACCACTCTGACAAACCAGAGGGAGTGGAAAGGTATTGATATAACAACTGAGGAGATGCCTGAAAATCATACTCTACAGAAAAGAAGGTTTTTTTACTCATAGAAGTGAACATTTGTTGGTAATATATACAAAAAAGTTTAGGTGTCGTCCAAAGTGCTAATTTTTTTTGAAAGTTCAAAGGCTCACTAAAAATTATAATTTTATATTTGCCCATCGAAAATGGCGAGGTAGCTCAGCCGGTTAGAGCGTCGGATTCATAACCCGGAGGTCGGGAGTTCAAGTCTCCCTCTCGCTACAATCACAACTCATTGGTTTTCATTTAATTAAATCCGAAAATCAATGAGTTTGTTTTCCATAATAAGAGCGACAGAATACGATTTAAAAAGCAAGAGCAGCTAGTCCTATCACAAAGGATATCACGATGTTTTTTCTGTCAACTTCAAATTCATCGCTTATCCCCGATTTTATCAAAGATTGTAATTGTTCCCAATTAATTTTGATTTCCGTCTTTAGGTTGTCCCATTTGTAAGAACGAAAGTCTAAATATCCGCTGTATTGCGCCTCCCAAACGTTAGTAATGGGATGCCGCTCTTCCTTGATGATTCGCAGTTCAGCATTCACCCCATATACGTCATAAATGGTTTTGATAAACTCAGCGCCTTTTTCGATAAAAGTAAGTCCTGCGGAAAACTTTACCATTATCCCGTGGTACTTATTGTGTCTGGCAAACTCCTTCTGATCTTCTTTCCACCCTATAGGTTCCTCGATTATCAATCGTCCCTGATCCTTGTGTTACAAGGTGTAACGAACTCGATCATTAAGGGATGGTATATTTATCATGGATGTAAAAGTACAAAGAAATAAATTTATTTAGAATAGCTCTAGATAATGTACTTTAAATCCTATTTATTGTGGAATTGCTAAATTTATATTCCAAACTTTAAAAACCTACTTATGAAACAGTCCCTTATGGCTTTACTAATCTTTGTCAGTTGTGTCAAAGACGAAATCGCAACAGAAAACCCCTTTGTTGGTGAATGGAGGGGACTTTACTATATGCTTCAAGACCCACAAACGCAGAAGTTCGTAAAGTTTTATGACGATTGGAATGGTGGGGTTACGGATAGCTACAAACCTCAGACTTGTTCCCAAGGGGTTTGCGACAATGGTGATTCGTTTTATCCAAAAAACGTGGGAAGTTTCCTCTGGGAGGATAGGAAAATAACAAGTTTTTTTTATAAAGACTACGGCTTTGCTACTTTTTTCACTTACGTTGAACATGAATATGAGTTTGAAAAAGTGAACGATTCTTCCTACAACTTAAAATTTTATGAAACCAGAATTGGCGTTGAGGACATTATAGACGATAAGATAGTCGATAAGTACGACAGCATCATATCCCCTCCAAGATATTCAGGGGATGATATTTATGTTGTAGCGGGAGACACAATAAAGCGCTACGCTTCTCTTAATTCTTTAGACCATAGATTTGAACACCCCTTATACCACCGTTCTTATCTTGACTTTTGCCATGTTTATGTTGTTTTAAAATAAAAACCTCTCCGAAGAAGGGCTTACCTATACGGTTCAATATAGGATTTGCGTAATAAATATCAAATAATTGAAAGAACCTAAATCTTATCGGCACAAACTTCAATTCTTTGCGCCAAATCAAGTAATGCGTTTTTAAGTGTTTGACTTTCTTTTTCCGAAAATTCTGTTTCAGATTTATTACCGTCAAATCCGTTCATTTTTTGGCTTAACCAACTCCTTGACTTACCAAAATATTTTTTTGAAATATTAGCCCATGAAATATCAACTATAATATCTCGCATTAAAACTTTCATCACTTGTTTTTTTTCTGTGATTTCCATAACTTTTAAATTTTGCCCCTCCGTAGAGGGACGTTTTTTTAATTAATTAACTTGTCTAATAAGTATTGAATGTAAATTTCTAATTCAATAGATCTTGGATAGGCTTTAGATAGGCTTTGCTGTAATTCCTAATGGAATCAATCAATTCCCATTCTGTGTATGTTAGTTCTTTTTTTATTATATCTGATTAATTATTACAATGTAAATAAAATAAACATTTGTTTAATAAACGAGTCTTTTGTTGTTGTTGTTTTTTATATAAAACCCCTCCGAAGTTGGGCTGAGTGTAAAGAGTGTGTAAGGATTTTCTCGGCGGTTTTTACTTTTTTCAGATTCTAAATATGATTTTTTAAGATCTTAATCCTGATAATATCTTTGGTGTGGGCACAAAAAAATTATGTATTAAAAATTCCTAATCTTAAAAACCTACTTATGAATCATTTACTTTACCTCTCACCAAATGATGCCTTCTTAGATTTTTTAGGGTAGCTCGAATCTTTTTAATTTGGTGATTTCTATTGTTTTTAAGATAAACTTGAATTACTTGTTTTAAAAGATTTGTTCGTTTATGTGAATTAATAGATTTTATAATATTTATTAATTGATAAAAACGCATATTAATTCTTGTAAATTTGATTAAATTCAATCGTTAAATCTTATCAAAATGAAACACATAAACATTTCCTTATTATTATTTCTATTGACAACAATAAGCATCAACGCCCAAAAAACCTCGCTCTTCAACGGAGAAGATTTGAGTGGATGGAATATCCACGGGACCGAACTATGGTATGTTGAGGACGGTTTATTGGTTTGTGAAAGTGGTCCAGAAGCAAAATACGGTTACCTCTCTACTGAAAAATTTTACGATGATTTTATTCTTACTTTGGAATTCAAACAAGAAGCTAATGGGAACAGCGGTGTATTTTTCCGTTCAACATTAGAAGGCACCAAAATTAGTGGTTGGCAGGTAGAAGTTGCCCCACCTGGAAGTAACAGTGGTGGTATTTACGAATCCTATGGAAGGGGTTGGCTGATCCAACCCGACCCAGAAAAAGACAAAGCTCTAAAAATGGGGGATTGGAATCAAATGAAGATCAAGGTAGTCGGTAACAAAGTGACCACTTGGATTAACGGTACTCAAATGATTTCTTTTTCGGATGAGAAAATCGGCCAAGGCAAAGGATCCATTGCACTACAAATCCACGATGGAGGGGGTATAAAAGTAAAATGGAGAAAACTAAAGATCAAAACACTTTAGCCCAATTTCTTTGTAAGCGAAGTTTTATTTCCAATCTATTTCAGTCGCAGGATGGTACTTAACTTCTAAGGCTTCCAAAAGTCGACCGTGAAAGGAAAGTCTATGGGCATAATCCTCCCATTTTCTTTGTGAAGCATTCGTCCATCCGATTTCGGCATGACCAATGATTCTTGGGAAAGCCATAACAGCAATGTCATCAAAATCCTCAATGGTTTCCGTCCAAAGGGGAGCTTCCAGACCAATAATTTGATCAGGAACTAGATTTGGAACTAAGTTTTTAGGATCCCAATCATAGGCCTTTTTAAGGGGTAAATATCCCGCCCATGAAAGGCCCAAAGGGGTGATACTGTCATACTTCATGTCCAAATAATTATAGGAAGCTGCGGACATCAATATTTTTGATTTTTTGGGAATCACTTTGGAAAAATCTTCAGTTTTTGCCCAATATTGCAAAAGAGTTTCCTCAGGGATCTTGGCAGTGATGAGTTCATACCATCCCATGGGGATTTTATTGTATTTTTTGACGATGGCTAGCGTTCTATCCATAAAACGATTAAAATCCTTCTCGGGGGTAACATGGGATTCATCGCCTCCAATATGAAAATAAGGACCCGGTGACATTTCACTGATTTCTCGGATCACATCGTCTACGAAAGCATAAGTCACTTCTTTGTCGACGCACAAGGTTGAAAAACCTACCTCAATACCAGTATATAGCTCTGTAGCTTTATCATTGCAGTTCAGCTCGGCATAGGATGCCAATGCAGCATTGGTATGACCAGGGAGGTCAATTTCGGGAATTATTGTAATGAATCTATCGGCAGCATACTTGACAATCTCTTTGAAATCCTCTTGGGTATAAAAACCACCTTCTCCTCCTCCCACTTGGGTTTGTCCTCCGATTTCAGTCAGTTTTGGCCAAGATTTGATCTCAATACGCCAACCTTGATCATCGGATAGGTGAAAATGTAAAAAATTGATTTTGTAAATGCTCAACAGATCAATATATCTTTTGACATCAGCAACCGAAAAAAAGTGGCGGGCAACATCCAGCATTGCACCTCTGTATCCATAGGTGGGTTGGTCAGTAATTTCGCCTCCAGGAAGGGACAAAAATTGACTTTCCCCTTGAAGCTTACTAAGAACGACTAACTGCTCTAAAGTTTTTAATCCTCTAAAAACTCCCTCAATTGATTTCCCCTTAACCGTAATTTCATTCGAAGCTATTACTAGTTTATAAGCCTCCTGATCTGAACTAAAACCCTTATCAATTTCAAATGTAATTGCACCATTACTATCGGTGGCATCAACAGCATAAAGCAATTCCTGTTGGGTGTGTTTTTTCCAAAAACTTATAAAGTTTTGCGTTATTGGATTGAGTCGCTCGTCTGCGCCTATGGTTCTTACAGATCGAATTACATCAAGAGGCATAACAACATCTGAGGTCACTACTGATGATGGAAGAGGAATCAGAGGAGCCTCATCCAATACATAAATAGGTTCTGGAGGATTACATGCACTCATCGTGACGAGTATAAAGCTGGAAACAAAAAATATTTTTTTTATAAAATTTGACATATTGTCAGATTAAAGCAAATGTTGAATTAGATTTTTGGTGGCCATTATGCCCTCTTTTTCTCCTAAACGGCTGCCTTCATATTCAACACCAATATAGCCATCGTAATTGTTTTCTTTTACAATTCCCATCATCCTAGCATAATCGATTTTTGTTTCATTTCCATTGTCGTCAAAATCATAGGATTTGGCACTTACGGATTTTGCGAAGGGCATCAGCTCTGCAACACCTTTGTACATATCATAACTTTCTTTACAACCAGAGTCATTTCCCCAACCACTAGAAATACAAAAGTTCCCGAAATCTGGAAGAGTACCACAATTGTCAAGATTGGTTTGTTTCATAACTTTAGCCAATAAGGCAGCGTTGGAAGATAGTCCACCGTGATTTTCAACGATTACGTTGACTCCCATGGTTTTAGAAAACTCACACAAACCTGTAAGCCCCTTTACAGATTGATCAACCCATTTCTGAGAGTCTTTTTCACCTGCTAGATTAACCCGAATCGAATGACAACCGATTTCAGCGGCCAACTCAACCCATTTTTTGTGTTGTTCAATGGCAGTCTTGATTTCCGCTGAAGAAGAGTCTGCAAGGTTACCCTCTACATCAACCATTATCAACACATTGGAAATATTATTGTCTTTTGCTCGTGAATTCAGTGTTTTGGCAAGACTACTCACATTTTTGCTAGATGTTGTTCCATTTTTGAGTTGATCAAAATAAAATTGATTTACATACTCTATTCCCTCAAAACCCATAGCAGAAGCGTGAATTGCAAAATCCATGGCATCTTTTTTTCCTGAGAAAAAAGATTTATTCATAGACCATTGGGCTAAAGAAATTTTGTTTTTTACAATATTATTGTTTGAAAAAAGTGGAGTTGGCAAAGCCATCCCAAGCGCAGTAAATCCTGTTAAGGATATAAATTGATTACGATTCATGAGTGTTATTATTTGGATATAAAAGATAATATTTTTATTTGAAATCACCCTAAAAATTTCAAAATTATTACTCTAATAGTTTGGTTTCAATAGATTTACACTTTATTCCCTTTTGTGATTTTTAAAAATACCCTCGATTCACTTGGTCAAGCTTTATGGATAAGAATCCGAATTGTGGTATTTAATAATCACTTTTTTAATCAATAATTACCCATATATATTGGAGGGTAATTGTCCTAAATCCTAGATGTATAAATCCAACGGTTAAGTAATAAGATTCTCAGCTACAGGAAGTTTTTAGAATAATTTTTCTAAAAATGGTAGCGCTTGAACAATTCCATGGCCTGATAATCAGAAAGGCCTAGGTTTCTGTATTTTATTGCACTCAAACGGTTTCTTTCCTCAGCACGTACCCAAAACTCACGGTCGTCACTTCCTTGGAACATGACACTATCTTTTTGGGATTGGTGATAAAATATAGCTTTGCGTTTTCGTAAAACTTGGTCGGGACTCATGGGAACGGCCATTTCTATTTCGTGTACTTCGAATTCTTGCCACGCTCCTCTGTAGAGCCATACCCAACAATCCTTCATAAAGGGCGCTTCTTTAAGTTCAATTATGGAGTCAAATAGAATATTCAAACAAATGCGGTGGGTTCCGTGAGGATCGGCCAGATCACCAGCAGCAAATATTTGGTGGGGTTTTACCGTTTCGATCAATTGGTTGGTAATGTCAATATCGACTTGAGAAGGGGGGTTTTTCTTGATTTTACCACTCTCATAAAAAGGAAGATTTAGGAAATGAACTTGGTCGTCGGGAATTCCGATATAACGGGTAGCCGCCAAGGACTCTCTTTTTCTAATGGTTCCTTTTAACTTTCTCAAAGCCAAAGAGTCTATGGTGTTTTTGTCTTTGTGCAACAGTTCCTTTTTGATCGCTTCATAGACTGTGGTGTCATGGCTAACATCAGAGATTACCTCGATGTACTTTAGTGCTTCTTCATCAGATACTGCAATGTTTCCAGAAGTTTGGTAGGCCACATGAACCTCATGGCCTTGAGAAACCAACCGATCAAAAGTTCCTCCCATCGAAATTACGTCATCATCGGGATGAGGACTGAAAATAATGGACCTCTTTTTATCTGGCGTATGACGTTCGGGTCGATTGCTGTCGTCGGCATTGGGCTTTCCTCCTGGCCAACCTGTGATGGTGTTTTGTAAACGATTAAACATTTTAATGTTCAGCTCGTAATAATTACCCTCCAAATTCAAAAGCTCAGACATTCCATTTTGATTGTAGTCTTCCTCGGTGAGTTTTAGAATGGATTTATCTGTTTTTTCGCACAACCAATAAACCGCTTTGCATTGATTGGAAAGATCTCTCCAATCACAGTTTCCAGTAATCCAAGGGGTTTTAATTCGAGTCAATCCCGAAGTTGCCTGTTGGTCCAAAACCAAAGTGGTATTATTGTGCTCCTGAAGGTAGGTGGTAGGTATGGTGGGAGTTATATTGCCTTCAATTGCTTTTTGTATGATTTCACTTTTGTTTGTTCCCCATGCCAAAAGAACAATTCGCTTGGCCGAAAGTATGGTTTTAATGCCCATGGTAATGGCCTTTCTAGGGACATTTTCAATACCATAAAAAGCTCCAGCAGCATCATAACGCGTAAGATGATCTAGGGTGACCAAACGGGTTTGTGAATTAACATTTGAGCCTGGTTCATTGAAACCAACATGCCCAGTTCTTCCAATCCCCAACAATTGAAAATCGAGTCCTCCCAAATCGGCTATCTTTTTTTCATAAGCTTTACAGTAGTCTCTTACTTTTTTTATTTCTAATGTACCAGAGGGAATATTGATGTTTTCGGCAGGAATATCAATATGGTCAAAAAGATTTTCATGCATAAAAAAGTGATAACTGTTGATGTCATTGGGTTTTAGCCCGAAGTACTCATCGAGGTTAAACGAAATCACATTTTTAAAACTCAAACCTTCCTCTTGATGAAGTCTGATCAATTGATTGTATACACTGATCGGGGAAGAGCCTGTTGCCAGTCCCAAAACACAAGGCAATCCTTTGGCTTGCTTTTCTTTAATTAGTGACGCTATTTCTTGAGCTACTGCTTCAGAACCCGATAAAGAGGAATCGAAAGTAACGTTGTGGAGTTTTTCAAATCGCTGCTCTTCGAAAGCTCCTGGAGACTGATATGAAATTTTTTTCTGTTTCACTGATTAGCTTAGTTTTAGAAGAATGTTTTGAAATGCAAAGATAGATGTATTTTATTAAATTTTATATTTAGAAATTATAATAGTATACCAAAAAAACACTAAAATTACACCTTCAACGAAAATTTAATTTTGTGATTATTGAAATCTGTTGCACTTCAAAAATCTCCCTTTCCAACGCTATTAAGGGAGGAGCTTCAAGGCTAGAACTTTGTGAAAATTTATTGGAAGACGGACTTACCCCATCTACAAAATTTCTCAGCTATGCTTTGGATCACTCTACCATTCCTCTTCATGTATTGATACGTCCTCGTCCTGGAAATTTTGTCTATACACTGGAGGAAATTAAAACAACCACAAAACATATCGAAATGGCCAAATCTATGGGAGCTCAAGGGGTTGTAATGGGAGCTCTCAATGAAGACCATACCCTACCCCTAAGTGTACTTAGAGACTGGGTTAAAATAGCCCATCCCTTGGACATGACCTTTCACCGAGCATTTGACCAGGTTTCCAAGCCCAAAGAATCCTTAAAAAAAATAATGGATTTGGGTTTTAACAGAGTGTTGACCTCTGGACAACAATCCACAGCAATAGCAGGGTTAGGTTTATTGGTTGAACTTCAAAATATTGCCAAAGATCAAATGGTAATTATGCCAGGTGGGGGTATCAACGATCAAAATTGCGAAAACTTTTTTAAGGAGGGTTTTAAAGAAATTCACCTTTCTGCCAAAGGATCGGACCAAATGGAGTCAGGTGAGCCCATATCGGATTTAAAAATCATTCAAAAGGTAGTGTCTTCAGCTAAAAAATTCGCTTAATCAACTGGCAACTATCGGTCAAGCAATTGATCCAACGCTTTTTCTACCAATTTGGTCATCACCTTGTAGCCATCCTCATCGGGATGTACACCATCATAACCATAGCTTTCAATTAAACCGCCATTACCGTCGGTCATGGCACTGAAATAATCCAAATAATGAATTTTATTTTCATTACAATAGTCTTGGATCATTTTGTTTAGTTGTGGTATTTTGACATCGGGACGCTTTCCCTTTCTCCAGGGATATTCTGCGGCAGGAACGACAGAACATAATATCACTTTTATGTCGTGTTGTCGCGCCAATTCGGCCATTGAAAACAAGTGCCCCGCTACGGTTTCCAAATCCTTCAGGGGAGTATTCCCTGCTATGTCGTTGGTTCCAGCCAAAATGACGACAACTTTGGGTTGATGTGCAATTACATCCTGTCGAAAACGCAGTAACATCTGAGGAGTGGTCTGACCACCAATTCCTCTGTTGATATAAGTTTGGTTATCAAACATTTCAGGCATATAGGATGCCCAGCCTTCGGTAATGGAATTACCCATAAACACCACTCTATTGTCTGTATTATCCGAATCGACTTCTTTGTTTTGAGCATCGAATCGGGCCATATTGGGCCAATCCAAATGCATGAGTAACTCGGAAACATTGACCCCATCTAAGGGGGTTTTTTCTTGGCTATTGATGCTTTGCATTGGATACATTATCAATAGACATAAAAAAAAATAAATTTTATTCATCATCTGGTTTTCTAATGTTTTCAATTAATTTTTGAATTTCTTCATCGGGAGCAGGAGTAAATTTGGAAATGGTAATAGATACTATAAAATTGACCAACATGGCAAAAGAGCCAAAGCCTTCGGGAGATATACCGAACCACCAGTCTTTTTCGGATCCACCACCGAACCATCCGAATTTGAATTTGGTCATGTAAAACAACATTAACAAAATTCCAACCACCATACCCGCAACAGCACCTTCTTTGTTCATTTTTTTACTAAAAATCCCCATAACAATGGCGGGGAAGAAGGAAGCCGCCGCCAGACCAAAAGCCAGTGCAACTGTGGCCGCTACAAAGCCTGGGGGATTTATACCAAAATAAGCCGCCAACATCACAGCTCCTACTGCAGATAAACGTGCAGCAATCAATTCTTGTTTTTCACTCACATCGGGTTTGATCATTTTTTTGATCAAGTCGTGGGAGACAGAGGAAGAAATCACCAACAATAGCCCTGCTGCTGTAGATAATGCGGCAGCCAGTGCCCCTGCCGCCATTATAGCGATGATCCAATTGGGTAAATCTGCAATCTCAGGGTTGGCCAATACCATAATGTCAGCATCCACTTTAAGTTCATTGATTTGAGGATCTGCAACATATTGAACCAAACCGTCTTGGTTTTTATCATCATATGAAATCAGGCCTGTGGCTTCCCATTTGTCAAACCACTGGGGTAGGGAAGCGTGGGGTTTGTTGCTTACCGTTTCAATCAAGTTAGTTCGTGAAAAAACTGCTACGGCCGGAGCTGTAGTATATAAAATTGCAATAAAAAGCAAGGCCCATCCAGCTGACTTTCGGGCGTCGCTCACTTTTTTAACCGTAAAAAATCGAACGATCACATGAGGTAATCCTGCAGTTCCTACCATCAGAGCGGCAGTGATAAAGAAGACGTCTAGGGTTGATTTTTTTCCTGTGGTATATTCATGAAAACCCAGTTCGCGATGCAAACCATCTAGCTTATCCAATAAGTAAACCCCATCACTACCTGCGGAACCAAAACCTATTTGAGGAATCACATTCCCAGTGACCATCAATGAGATAAATATGGCAGGCAGCATAAACGCAAAAATCAATACACAGTATTGTGCAACCTGAGTATAAGTGATGCCCTTCATTCCTCCCAACACAGCATAGAAAAGGACAATCAACATTCCAATAAGGACACCTGTGGTGATGTCCACCTCCAAATAACGAGAGAAGACTACACCTACACCTCGCATTTGTCCTGCGATATAAGTAAAGGAAACGATCAAGGCGCAAAATACGGCCACCCCACGAGCTACGTTGGAATAGTAGCGATCACCAATAAAATCGGGAACCGTAAATTTTCCAAATTTTCTCAAGTAAGGAGCCAGTAAAAGAGCCAATAAAACATAGCCTCCTGTCCAACCCATCAAATAGACCGATCCGTCATAACCGTTAAAAGAAATAATCCCGGCCATAGAAATAAACGAAGCAGCAGACATCCAGTCAGCAGCAGTAGCCATTCCGTTGGCAATGGGAGGAACTCCTTTACCAGCAATATAAAATTCTCCTGTAGAGGAGGCCCTAGTGATAATCGCAATGGTGATATATAATGTAAAACTGAGTCCTACGGCAATCCAAATCCAATATTGTAATTCCATTATTTTTGGTTTTTAAATTTTTGATCCAAACGATTCATCAAATAAATATATACAAATATCAAAATGACAAAAACGTAAATAGCGCCTTGTTGGGCAAACCAAAAGCCAAGTTTGAATCCTCCCATTTGAATTTGATTAAGTCGTTCTGCCAATAGGATTCCGAAACCAAAAGAAACGGTAAACCATATGGTTAAAAGGATTACCAAATACTTTAAATTGGTTTTCCAATAATTGTTTTTATTATCCATTGTCTAGGTTTAATTCGCTAAATATACAAATAAAACTGAGCTGAAAAAGTCGAAAGAATAGTGAGAAAAATAAATTCTACAGTTTGATAAAGATTTTTCTTTTGTACAACTGATGTGTTGGAATCCATATGACTAGTACATATAATAAAGCATATACAAGGGAGGCTAATTTAGGTGCAACTCCAATATTGATGGCCTGTTCTACAAATGTGGCACTTAGAGAAAATCCCCAGAGTTTTTTGCTGTAAAAAAAAGTATAAAAGATACCCGCCAGGGTATATGCAAAAATAGCATTAGTCCCAAAAACCCGAGCCATTTTAAATCGAGTTACATGGCCCTTTATGTCGACCCAGTAAACAAATAAAGCCAAGAGCAAACAACTAATCCCCCCTGTCATGAGCACAAAGGAACTGCTCCAAAGACTCTTGTTAATCGGCATAAGATATTGGAAAACATCTCCTAAAACAAGCAGGGTTCCTGCCATAAGAAAAAGCTTGAGAAGTTTGTCTTTAAGATCGGCTTTGGATACCAATATAAAACCTGCCATCATCCCCAGTAAACCACTGGCCACCGCTGGAAAAGAGCTAAGTATGCCTTCTGGATCCCAAGTTTTCTTCCACAGAAAACCAGGTAAGTAAAGTTGGTCGATATAATTCGCCCAGTTCTTCCCGGGTTCACTCAAATCGGGCATCCCTATGGTGGGTAACGGAAGATATTTCATCACCAACCAGTAAAGCACTAAAATGACAGAAGCAATAATGACTTGAACCTTTCTTTTGGTATATAAAAAAAGAAAAGCACAGATCATGAAAACAAGAGCAATACGAGGCAATACTCCTACCCAACGAATGGAACTAAAATTAAAAGATGGCCATAACCACAAAAATACTCCTACCAGATAAATTTTCAAGCTCCTCCAAAGGACTTTTTTGACCAATTGATTACGATCCAATCCTCTTTCACTTTGTTTGGTAAGAGAAAGTACAATGGAAACACCAACAATAAATATAAAAGTTGGAAATACATAATCCGTGGGTGTCAGACCATTCCAATCAGCGTGCAAAAGAGGGGCATATACATGATCCCACGAACCAGGGTCATTGACAATAATCATTGATATGATGGTCAATCCTCTTAATATATCCAGAGATAAAAGTCTGGTGTTTAAATTTTCCATATTCGGCTGTGATTTTTTAAATGTAATAAAAATTAGGGATATCTAAAATTTTAGAAGTTTTTAGAATAAGCATCGTTTGGTCATTTGATTTTTCGGAAAGTTTAGAACTTTCATTAGGTTTTGAAAATCAATAAAGGCCTCTACGAAAGTTTGGCAAATGATTAGTGTAAACCAAGGATTAAGTAAATCAGAGTAATTTCATAACTTAATAAAGTTTTTTAATCCAAATCTCAAGAACTAAACCTTTTTTTTATGCCCAAAATCAATATTTCCAAATCTATAATTATTAAAGAAAAACCAAAAAAAATCTACGATATTATCAGTGATTTCGGTCAATGGCAAACATGGTCTCCATGGTTATTGGCAGAGCCAGATTGTAAAGTCCATACCAGCAAGAATGGATCTTTGTATCATTGGCAAGGAGATATTGTAGGGGAAGGTAAGATGAGGATTTCAGAAAAATCTGACAAGCACGACTATCTCAGTGCCGAATTGGAATTTATAAAACCTTGGAAGTCAAAATCTATGATTTATTTTCACTTGGTTGAAAAGTCAGAGGGTACTGAAGTCAAATGGACAATGGACGGAGGCTTACCTTTTTTTCTTTTTTGGATGAAAAAATCGATGGAAGCTTACATCGGTGAAGATTACCATCGGGGGTTAGGTCTGTTGAAGGATTGGATAGAAACTGGAAAAACCAATTCAAAAATAGATTTTTTGGGAATTCAAGAACTTGAAGCATGTGAATTCATTGGAATCAAAAGGAAATGTTCTACTTCAGAAATGGGGCAATGTATGGAAGATGATTTTAATACCTTAGTGACAGAATGCCATAAAAATTGGGAAAAACTAATCAGTGGTTTTCCATTCTCTGTATATCACAAATTTGATGTAGTCAAAAAAAAAGCAGTTTATACTGCTGCGATTCCTGTAATCAGCATCCCAGACGATATTTCCTCTTACATGATCTCGGGAAAACGCCCCGCATTGAAAACCTATGGATTGATTCATCTTGGGCCATACAGGCACATTGCCAATGGTTGGGCAGCATTGGTAATGCATTTAAGAGCCAAGAAGTTTAAACCCTCCAAAAAATATCCTCCAATAGAAATTTACTTAAACAGTCCTAAGGATACAGACGAATTGAAGTTAAAAACAGAGATATTATTTCCAGCAAAGCTTAGTTGATTCTTTTAAGGATAAAAATCAAGAAAAACCAAAATGGAGAAGGTGTTGTTTATGGCTTTCCTTTAATATCATCTTAAAACTGTTGCCACTGGTGAATATCCTTATTAATCGTTCATTTAAATTCAGGCGATCTTTATTCTTTACAGAAAATATTCAATAGCTTTGAGTGTTTATTAATTCACTTGCTGTTGGTTCTTCAATCCGCTGTCCCCTACCTGAGTTTTGCTTTTTTGATCGCTATGGGTTGTGCATTGTTATTAGGCATCGCAAAGTCCGGGATCAAAGGTTTGGCAGTATTGATCGTTACAGTTCTGGCATTGGTCTATGGAGCCAAAGAATCAACTGGAATATTGATGCCCTTGCTCATCTGCGGAGACATTTTTGCAGTAATCTATTACAAGCGTCACGTAAAGTGGGTGTATTTGATCAAACTTCTGCCTTGGATGGTATTGGGTGTGTTGATAGGAGTTATTTTGGGTAAAGACTTACCGGAAGATCTTTTTAAATCGGGTATGGCCACCATCATTCTGATCAGTGTGGCCATGATGTACTATTGGGAACGTAAAAAAGACAGGAAAATACCTACCCACTGGAGTTTTGCAGCACTAATGGGAATGATGGCTGGATTTACTACCATGGTAGGTAACTTGGCTGGTGCCTTTTCCAATATCTATTTTTTGGCCATCAAATTGCCTAAAAATGAATTTATAGGAACCGCAGCATGGTTATTTTTCATCATCAACCTTTTCAAGGTTCCTTTTCACATTTGGTCTTGGGGCACCATCAATTGGGTTTCATTTCAAATCAGTATAAGTTTGATTCCTGCCGTAATCGCAGGTTTTGGTTTGGGTGTTTATCTGGTCAAAAAAATCAACAATGAAAAATACCGAAAACTGATCCTTATCCTGACGGGCCTCGGGGGGTTGGCAATATTGTTACAATGATTATTTTGCGACGTTTACCGCTCGTGTTTCTCGTATAACGGTCACCTTTACCTGTCCGGGATAGGTCATGTCGGTTTGAATTTTTTGAGAAATCTGAAAGGACAGTTCAGCCGATTGATCATCGGTGACCTTTTCACTCTCAACAATAACCCTAAGTTCGCGACCCGCTTGGATGGCATAGGCTTTATTAACCCCATTAAAGTCATAAGCAATATTTTCCAAGTCTTTTAGACGTTGTACATAACTGTCCAAGACCTGTCGTCTTGCTCCGGGTCTGGCACCCGAAATGGCATCACAAACTTGGACAATAGGCGAGAACAAGGAAGTCATCTCGATTTCATCGTGGTGGGCGCCAATGGCATTGCAAACTTCTTTATTCTCTCCGTATTTCTCGGCCCATTCCATCCCTAAAATGGCATGGGGAGTTTCTGTTTCTTCCTCAGGTACTTTACCAATATCATGTAGGAGTCCGGCACGTTTAGCCAATTTGGGGTTCAAGCCCAGCTCTGAAGCCATCACTCCACATAATTTGGCCACTTCTCTAGAGTGTTGCAACAGGTTTTGGCCGTAAGAGGAACGATATTTCATTCGTCCAATGATTTTGATCAATTCGGGATTAAGACCGTGAACGCCCAAGTCGATAACGGTTCTTTTTCCAACTTCCACAATTTCGTTTTGTATTTGTTTGGTAGTTTTGTTCACCACTTCCTCGATTCTGGCGGGGTGGATCCTACCATCGGTTACCAGTCGATGCAGAGACAAACGAGCTACTTCCCTTCGAACTGGATCAAAACAAGAGAGAATAATGGCCTCTGGGGTATCGTCAACTATAATTTCAACACCAGTAGCAGCCTCAATTGCACGGATGTTTCTTCCCTCTCTTCCTATGATTCTTCCTTTGACATCATCTGAATCCAAATTGAATACAGACACACAGTTTTCAATTGACTCCTCTGTTCCGATTCGTTGAATGGTGTTGATAATGATTTTTTTAGCTTCTTGTTCAACTGTCAATTTCGCTTCTTCTAAGCTCTGTTGGGCAAAGGCCATTGCTTCCGACTCTGCTTTCTTCTCAAGGGAACTGATCAATTCTTTTTTGGCTTCATCAGCCGATAAACCTGAAATGGTCTCCAGTTTTTCTACTTGAATTTTATGAGAAGCCTCAAGTTCTCTCTGTTTGACGTCTAACTTTTCCAAACGTTTTTGTAGGGATTCATTTTTTTGTTCCAGTGAATGAGATAGATTCTTATTGCGGTTGAGGTCATTATTGAGTTTGTTTTCTTTATCTCTCAATCGGCTTTCTAAATCAGAGATTTTCTTTTCCCGTTGAAAAATTACCTTTTCGTGATCTGACTTTAACTCAATGAAGCGTTCTTTAGCCTGCAACATTTTTTCACTCTTGATACGTTCTGCTTCTCTTCTGGATTCATTGATGATTTCTTTCGCCTCAACATTGGCATCATCAAGCTTTTTTGTGTTTTTTCTACGCTGAATAAAGATACCCAAGCCGACCCCAATCAGAATTGCGATGGTGATGAAAATTATCATGTTAGTATTTACTTCCATTTGGTTGGTTTTAAATAATTAAAAAAGCCTGTATCGGCAAAGAGTTTTTGTATAAACTCCTAAATAAACAGGTTTGAGGCTACACAACTGATCAAGGATCTGCTCAAGGCAGCTTGCTTTTACAATCATAACTCACCTCTTCTAAATTAAAGCTCGTTGAGTTTATCAAAAAATCACCAATACAGGCAGTATGTATTTTTTTTAAAGAACTTAGTAATTGGAAAGATGCAAGTCAATCAACTCAATCATTTCGTTGGTTTTGGTTGACAAGTCGTCTTTCGTAGTATTATTTTTAAGCTGATTTTCCAATTGAGCAGCGTACTGCAAGGCACACATTGCCAGAACATCTTGTTTGTCACGGACGGCATAGTTTTGCTCCAACTGTTTGGTCATATCATCAATTTTTTTTGATGAAATCCTTAACGAAGCTTCTTGATCGGGTGAGATGGTCAAAGGATACACCCTATCTGCGACGGTTAATTTTATTTTTATTTTTTCACTCATAATTTATCTGACCTCTGTGAGCTGGTGGATGCAAAAATCTACTTCCTTGATTAAACTATTTATTTTACGCTTGGTAATCGCTTTACTTTCTTTACTGCCAAGTAAGGAATTGGCCATCCTAAGGGATTCATTCTCCTTTTTAAGTTCCGTAATTTGTGTCTTTAAAGATGAAGACTCTTGATTAAACTGCTGGTTTTCCGATTGTAATTTGTTGATTAACAAATGGTTTTCCTTTAGTTTATTGAGTAACTGAACAATTCTTTCTTCTAAAACATCAAAATTATTCATTTGAACTTAAATTTTGGACGGTCAATACTCTACCTATACAAAAGTAGGGATTAGTTCCGATAATATCACTCTGTGAAATTTATTTTAAAAACTTTAACAAGGTGATGACCATTAATTCTTAAGGAAAAATAATTTCTTCTTCATCAGCGTATCGATCAAAAAACTCATAGAGTAAGGGTCTTTCTTGTTCCTTCAAAAAATCGGAACGCAAGGTGAAGTTTTTGTGATCAGTCTTGATGATATAATCCTTTCCAAAATTTTTAATTCTCCTTACCGTCCTAAGGTCTATAACTGTTTTGTAAAGAACACCATAACTTAGCTGATGACCTCTAACAGTCAAATAGGATCCTTTGAATTCTTTCATTAAGTAAATAAAAAGTGAGAACCCAAAAACGGGAACGATATAGCTAACAAAAAAATGGGGGGTAAGAAGAATCATAAAGAGACCCATACAAGACCAAATAAACAAAAATATCATTTGAATTTTTGTGTAAGAAGGATTATAAGAAAAACGGAGCTCTTCGGTTAGTTTTTGGAGCATATTTAAATTTAGGTAAAAATAATGACAATAATAATAAATGATTTAAAAAAAACCATTTGGTAAGACTTGAATCACTATCCTTAAAAATGTATTTTTGTTAGATTCATGTTTTAAAAATGAAAATAAAAGCAGTTTGCTTTTTAACTGTGTTGCTGCTGGCATCTCAGTTATGGAGTCAAAAAAAGATCGAATGGGTTCCTCCTCTTGACATTCCACTTTCCTTATCGGGTACTTTTGGAGAGCCAAGAAGCACACATTTTCATCTGGGAATCGACATTAAAACCCAAGGAAAAGAAGGTTGGGAAGTTAGAAGTGTGGCTCCTGGATATATTAGTAGAATCCGTGTTTCACTTGGGGGATATGGAAAAACAGTTTACATCAACCATCCCGACGAAACCACATCGGTGTACGCACATCTGAAAAAATTTGCTCCAAAAATAGAAGCCTACATCAAATCCATGCAATACGAAAAAGAGTCCTATACCCTCCAGCAATTTCTCAAACGAGAGGTGTTTACAATTGAAGCCGGAGAGGTAATTGGTTACTCTGGAAACACAGGGAGCTCCTCCGGACCCCATTTGCATTTTGAAATTAGAGATGCCAAAAGTCAAAAACCTTTAAACCCTCTGCTGTTTGACCTGCCAATCAGTGATAGTCAAAGACCCCAAATTCAAAAACTATTTTTATTCTACCCAAAAAACAATGCTGTTCTGACCCATTCAGAACCCATTGCTCTTCATAAAGTCAATGACAGCACTTATAACACCCCCGTAGTCAGTTCCTCTGGAAAAATGGGATTGGGACTTCAAATGTTTGACCGACAAGATTTGAGCTACAATAAAAACGGGATTTACAAAGCAAAATTGGAGATCAATGGAAAAACTATTACACAATTCCAGTTCGATCAACTCAATTATTCCGATTCTGATAAATTATTCATCAATATAGACTACCCCACCTTCAAAAAAAATAAAAACAAAATTCAAAAATTGTTTTTTCAAGATCACAAACCCTTAACGTTTATGAAGTTAATGACTACAGAAGGACTTTTCAATATTGAACCCGGAAAGTCATATCAAGTCAAGGTCGTTGTAGAAGACTTTTCGGGAAACACCTCCTACATAGTCATGTATATTGAAGGGATAAAAAAGCAAATTCCAAACAAGAAATTAGATGGGAAGCTGATTGAACCTCGATTGGATTACCTGTTTTCGTTGAATGACAAAGAGGTCTATTTTCCTAAAAAAACTTTTTTTCAAGACGCCTTCATTCAAATTGAAGAAGCACAAAACAACTTGAGTATTGGTCCGAATTTATTTCCATTCCAAAAACCTTATGAAATCCGCTTCAAAATCAATGAGGAGGATACCTTAAAACTCAGACAAACCTTTATCGCCAAGAAAATTGGAAAAAAAATATCATTTCTACCCACAGTAATCGATAACGGGCATTGGACAACAAAATTAAAAGACATGGGTGACTATACCTTAGCAAAGGACTCTATCCCGCCCCAAATAGTTCCATCCAATTTTAAAGCCAATCAATGGCTTAGTAAATTCAGGTTTATGAAGGTTAAAATCTCGGACGACTTTTCAGGGATCAAATCCTACAGAGGAACCATCAATGGGAAATGGATATTGTTTGAATACGATCCCAAACGAAATTTACTGACTTATGATTTTTCGGATAAAACTTTTAAGCTGGCAAAACATGAACTCGAAATAGAAGTGGAGGACAATGTGGGAAACAAGTCGGTTTACAAGGCCACTTTCTTTAAGAAATACAATCTGAATTAAATTGGGTTTATTCTCTCAGTGCGGATAGTGTTTGAATAACATAGTCAACTTCCTCCATGGTGTTAAATGAAGAAAAAGAAAACCTTAACGAAGGGAACTTTTTAATGGCATTAGGTCGGGTGAGGCTACCCAAAACATGTGATCCGGAATCTGCTCCTGCTTGACAAGCACTTCCTTTTGAACAGGCAATCCCTTTGAGGTCCATGTGGAAATTTAGCAATTGGGATTTGGAGTCGTCCAATGGGAGTGCAACATTGACTAAGGTATAGGTGCTTTGATCCATATTTCCAGAAAGTCCATTAAAATGCACTTCAGGAAAAAGAACTTTCAGTTGGCTGATAAAATATTTTTTCAAACCTGATATATGAGTCCTTTCCTCCTCTAAATTTTCATAGGCAATTTCTAAGGCTTTTTGCAAACCAATGATGTTGTGAACCGATTCGGTTCCCGCTCTGAGTCCTCTTTCTTGAGCCCCCCCAACGATAAAGGGATCTAAAAGGATGTTTTTCCTGATGAATGCAAAGCCCACTCCCTTTGGGCCGTGAAATTTGTGGGCTGCAGCCGACAGAAAATCTATCGGTTGAGATTGAAGATCAAAAGCAAAATGCCCAATACCCTGAACAGCGTCGGTGTGAAAATAAGCTCCATTAGCTTTGCATAGCCCCCCAACCCTATCCAGATCGAGTATATTCCCGATTTCATTATTGATGTGCATCAAACTGACTAATTTTGGTGTATCGTCCTCTTTGAGAATATTTTCCAAATGTTCGAAATTGAGAGAACCGTTTTCGTCTAGATCAACATAACGAATATTCACACCTTCTTTTTTCAAATCATCCAAAGCATGTAAGACGGCATGGTGCTCTAGAGCAGAAGAGATAATGGTTTGGATATTTAAGTTTTTTACGGCACAACGCAATACCATATTATCCGACTCCGTTCCTCCAGAAGTGAAAATAATCTCCTGGGGTTCACAATTTAAATGTTTAGCAACGCTTTTTCGAGCAGTTTCTATCAAGGATTTTGCTGACCTCCCGAAAGCATGGGTAGAGGAGGGATTTCCAAAAGTCGTCAACATACTTTGGGTCATCAATTCAATAACTTCATTTCGAAGTGGAGTCGTAGCCGCATTGTCGAAATATACTTTCATCGATTATTTAAGGTCTGCAAGAATGAAATCTAATGATCAGGTTCAAACGTTTTGAGGGTTTCTACGATGATTTCAATACAATCATAGAGCTGTTCTTCGTTCATAACCAATGGAGGTGCAAATCGAATGATATTTCCATGGGTGGGTTTGGCCAAAAGGCCGTTGTCTCTCAATTTAAGGCAAATGTTCCAAGCGGTATTACTCTCTGGAGAATCGTTGATAACAATGGCATTGAGTAAACCTTTTCCTCTAATCAGAGTAACGATCTCACTATTGGCTATGTAGCGATTTATTTCTTCCCTAAAAATGGCTCCCAAACGTCTCGCATTTTGCGCTAGTTTTTCATTAAGTACTACCTCCAGAGCTTTCTTGGCAATGGTAACCGCCAAAGGATTGCCTCCAAAAGTACTACCGTGTTGACCAGGCTGAATCACATCCATCACCTCAGCATCACAAAGGACTGCAGAGACGGGATAAGTACCACCACTGATGGCTTTTCCCAAGATCAACATATCTGGACGGACATAGGTGTCGGCCTGTGCTTGGCAAGCATGCTCACAACTACAGTTGCCACATACCGCCAACAAGGAACCTGTTCGCCCTATTCCAGTCTGAATTTCGTCCGTTATGAGTAAGACATTGTATTCGTTACAAAGGGCTTTGGCTCCTTTAATGAAATCTTCAGCAGGGGTATACACCCCAGCCTCTCCCTGTATGGGTTCCACCAAAAATCCTACCACATTGGGATTGGTTTCCAATACAGATTCCAAGGCCTCGAGATCATCATAAGGCACATGGATGAATCCTGTGGCATAGGGGCCAAAGTTTTCTTTGGAATTGGGATCGGTAGAAAAAGAAATGATGGTCGAAGTACGACCGTGGAAATTGTTATTACAGACAATGATTTGAGCTTGGTTTTCAGAGACCCCTTTTTTTTGATAACCCCATTTTCTGGTAATCTTTATGGCGGTCTCCACACCTTCGGCCCCGGTATTCATACAGAGTACCTTTTCAAAACCAAAATACTCGGTGATATACTTCATGAATTCCCCTAGCTTGTTGTTGTGAAAAGCTCTGGAGGTTAGCGTCAAGGTTTCGGCTTGTGCTTTCATAGCCTCCACTATTTCGGGGTGGCAATGACCTTGATTTACCGCTGAATAGGCAGATAAAAAGTCGTAGTACTTTTTACCCTCTACATCCCATAAAAAAACACCTTTTCCCTTGGCCAATACAACCGGCAGAGGATGATAATCGTGTGCGCCGTGTTTAGCCTCTAAATCTAAATGATAATCTTGCAGTGATTTTTGTGTAGTATTCATGATTAATTTTCAATGATTGTTAATGTCTTTGAAAAATTCAAGACAAAAATAAGAATATAATTGCACATTATCTGTTTCCCAACTCATTGATCAAAGGAAATCAAATTTCTAGCTAATGGTTTCCTCAAATTCTGTGAAATGGGTAAAAAAACAATCCTATTTTTGCAAGATGGCAAAAAAATTCATTTCAGAGCAATATAATAACTTGGAGGTAGTTGATATTACCGCCCAAGGAAAGGGAGTGGTCAAATCTGAAGATGGCAAAGTGATCTTCGTTCCCGGAGTAGTTCCAGGCGATAAAATCACCATAGAGACTTATAAAAAAAGAAGAGGATATTTTGAAGCCAATCTGATTGAGATTCTAGACCCCTCTCCAAATCGTATTGAACCGCAATGCGAGCATTTTGGTATTTGTGGGGGGTGTAAATGGCAAAACATGAGTTATGAGGCTCAACTGCAATTCAAGCAAAAAGAAGTATTGCACAACATCAAAAACATGTCAGGGATGAGCCTTCCGGAAATTGACAATATACAGGCTGCTCCCCAACCCTACTTCTACAGAAATAAAATGGAATACGCCTTTTCCAATCAGCGCTGGCTTACAGCCGATGAAATCGCAGACAAATCGTTAACCATTGAAAAAAAAGGCTTGGGCTTTCACAAAGCCCGAATGTGGGACAAGGTAGTCGACATTCACCAATGCCATTTGCAAGCAGAACCAGCCAATGAAATCAGGAATACGGTTAAAGCTTTTGCGCTAGAACACCAACTTGATTTTTTTAACCCTAGGGATCAAGAAGGCTTTTTGCGAAGCTTAATGATTCGAAACACCAAGGGAGGGGACTTTATGGTTTTGATTCAGTTTTTTAGAGAAAATAAAGTCCAACGGGAGGCCCTGATGGATCATCTTAAAAAACATTTTGATATCGCTTCATTACTCTATTGTATCAACAGCAAAGCCAATGACTCGCTCTATGATCAAGAAATCATATGTTATGATGGAAAAACCTATATAGTAGAGGAAATGGAAGGCTTACAATTCAAAATCAATGCCAAATCTTTTTTTCAAACCAATAGCGAGCAGGCCTATGAATTGTATAAAATAGCCAGAGACTTTGCAGGACTCAAAGGTGACGAACTGGTTTACGACTTATACACCGGTACAGGTACAATTGCTCAGTTTATCGCTAAAGATTGTAAAAAGGTAGTAGGAATAGAGTCTGTACCAGAAGCCATCGAAGCGGCTCAAACCAATGCAAAAGAAAATGGGGTTAATAATGCTTTTTTTGAAGTGGGAGATATGCGTGATGTTTTTAACCAAGATTTCATCAATCGACATGGGAAAGCCGACGTGGTCATAACCGATCCTCCTCGCAATGGGATGCACCCAGCTGTAGTAAAACAGTTACTTTTGTTAGAACCCAAGAGAATCGTTTATGTGAGTTGTAACCATGCCACCCAAGCCAGAGATTTGTTTTTGATGAAAGATCAATACAAGCTTATCAGATCAAGAGCCATAGATATGTTTCCCCAAACCCAACATGTCGAAAATGTCGTACTTTTGGAAAAGATTTAAGCCAATGACTCCCCGAAGTTTAATTTTCCTAATATTACTGTTTTTGTTTTCTTGCGAAAAGGACGACATCTGCCTGGAAGGGACTCCAGCCACTCCAAGAATGATTATTTTATTCAAGGATCATGAAAATCCACAGAACAAAAAAGAAGTTACTAAACTTGTAATAAAAGGTTTGGGTCTTTCGGAAAATCTGACCACCTACTCCGGAGATTCAATCGCAGTTCCCTTGAGAAATAATTATGAGTTTACCCAGTATGAATTTACCTTAAGTACCTCCTCCCCAACCCTTAGTGACTCACTACAGATCAACCATCGTCAATTTGACACCTATATAAATCGAGCCTGTGGATACAAATCCACTTTTATTTTCGAAAATCCTTTCTATTATGAACTCACAAAGGGTCAAGGTTGGATCAAAAACATAGAAAAAATAAGAGATACCCTATCCGATGAAAAAAGTTTACATCTGGCTATTTATCATTAGTCTATTGACACCTGTTTGTGGGACTACTGCACAGGAACTTGTGGATGAAATAGAAGAGGTAGTGGTTGATACCCTCAAAAAAAGGGAAAAAAAACCCTACACCATTCGATTTGGTCTGGATTTGTCAAAGCCTGTAATGGCTCAATTTAACAAAGACTTTTTTGGATTGGAATTGGTGGGAGACATCAGGCTTTTTTCTGAGTTCTATGGTGCTATTGAATTGGGCAATGAGAAAAAGACACAACAATCTGAGCAAATTAATTTGACCAGTTCGGGAAGCTATCTCAAATTGGGATTTGATTACAATTTATACAAAAATTGGAAGGGAATGAACAATGCCATTTATTTGGGCATGCGCATTGGAAATAGTTTATTCAAGCAAAAAGTAAATGAGTACGAGCCCTACCAAATAGATCACTATTGGCCAACAGAAATCATAAAAAGCGGCCCACAAATTAGAGAACAAGATGCGTTAACTGCCCGATGGGTGGAGATTGTAGCGGGAATTAAAGTCAAAATGATCAATAACCTTTACATGGGATTCAGTCTAAGGCTTAACAGGCTAATGAATGACACCCGACCTGACAATTTTGATAATCTTTACATCCCTGGCTTTAATAAAAAGACCGATGAAAATGTTTGGGGGGCTGGCTTCAACTATACTCTAACCTATTCTATCCCCGTAAAACTCTAGCCTTCTTCCGAAGGTTCCTGATTTTTAAGTTTATGGATTTTTTTGGTTCCTTCGTAGATGGGGAAGTTACACAAACGGGTCTCCAACTTTCCATTAAAAAGTTTGATTTTTCTAGTTGGTCGCAGTCCAAAAAACTTTAAAGCTTCAAAATTTGAACTGATGATCCATGCTTGAGTATTGGGGTAGGATTGCTTAAGGGTATCTCCGAAATTTTTATATAAAGTATTAATGTCTCCTTCCAAACGCTCTCCATAAGGAGGGTTGGTCAAAAGGTGAAGCGGGCTATCTCCCATTTTTTGAGAGTTAAAAAAATCGGCTCTATTGACTTGAACAAAATCCTCAAGTGCTGCATTTTTGATGTTGGTGATCGACTTTTCAATAGCAGAGGGAGCTTTGTCAAAACCATAAATTTTTCCAGCAGGGGAAACGACGCCATTGAGTTTTGAAGATTTGATTTTATCAAAAAGGGTTTCGTCCCAATCATTCCATTTTTCAAAAGCAAAAATATTGCGATTGATATTAGCAGGAATTTTACAAGCCATCATTGCGGCTTCGATCAAGAAAGTTCCACTACCACACATGGGATCCAAAAAATCTGTTGTTTGATCCCAATTGGATAGCATGATGATCCCCGCTGCCAACACCTCATTGATTGGAGCAATATTGGTCAGGGATCGATAGCCCCTGTGGTGCAATGAGCGACCAGAGGTATCAATAGACAAACTACATTTTTGGTCAAAGATATGGAGGTGAAAACGAATGTCTGGATGACGGGTATCGACCGTTGGTCTTTTGCCATAATCTTTTCTAAAACGATCTACTAAAGCATCTTTACAACGCTGGGAAACATAGAGCGAATGATTGAATACGTTTCCATGAACGACGCTATCAATGGCAAAGGTTTGATCAGGAGAGAGCAAAGTACTCCAGTCATAATGATAGAGTTTTTCATAAAGTACACTTTCGTTTTCTGCTCGAAATTGAAAAATGGGTTTCAAAATTTTCAGTGCTGTTCGCAAACAAAGATTCGCTTTGTACATAAAACCTTTGTCCCCAGTAAAATGAACCAATCGATTCCCTTTGGAAACATCTACTGCTCCAAGTTGCTTTAACTCAGCAACCAAGAGCTCTTCCATACCATAGAATGTCTTGGCCATCATTTTAAAATTATTCTCCATCGTAAGTAATTCGGGCTAAAAGTACTATTTTTAGCACGATTAAAAGATTTAAATTACGGTATGTCGCTTTATGATTACTGGCTCTTAAGTCTCCCCTTTGTGGGAGCTATGACAGGTATAATGTTCGGTCAATTTTTTCACCTTAAAAAAACCCTAGGATTAAAGTTAATCTTATCCTTTAGCGGAGCTTTTCTTTTGGGAATTACTGTGTTTGAATTGTTTCCAGAGATTTTTTCTACGGGAAGCAAACAACTTTCTCTTTATGTTATGGGAGGCATTTTATTTCAAATCGTTTTGGAATATTTTTCCAAAGGTGCCGAGCATGGACATTACCATCCAAGCGGCTCAAATATATTGACCTTATGGTTGAGTTTGAGCATACATGCATTGATAGAAGGAATGCCTTTGTCTAATCAAATGGAATTGACCTACGGCATCATCATCCACAAAATCCCTATAGGAATGATTTTGTATTTAATGATGGAAAAAACAAAAATTCGTGATAAAATCAAGTGGTCTGCATTGATACTGTTTTCATTGATGACACCCTTGGGAAACCTGTTGATGACCCACACCCCCTATCTGATTGAACATCAGCTTGAGATCACTGCATGGGTAATGGGTATGATCCTCCATATTTCCACTACAATTCTATTTGAAAGCACTGACAACCACAGGTTTAACCTTAATAAACTCATTGCAATACTTTTAGCAATTCTATTGGCCTACTTCATTTAGGGATAAAATTGGTCATAAATTACCAATTATTACACTATTAATACCGTCTATTAATTTATCCTTGCCAGTATTTACTTTCATAACGGAAGTGTCAAAATATTTTGTGAACTTTACAATAAATATAAAAAGGCTTATGCGTCCAAATTTTATAAAAATGATTTATAAACCCTACGTGGAAATCAATCACAACCATTTCCTAAATTTAGTTTATGGTCGCATAAAAGCACTTGATTTGTTTTTGAAAAGTATTTCTTCAAAGGGGTCTATCCTTGGTTTTAGTTTTTGGTACACTGTAAATTTGTTTTTCTTTATGATAGAACGAATTTTTGTTGCCCCAAACAGTGTAAGACCCCTTTTCTTTAATCTAAAAATCTAATAATTCACTGCATGAACCTTTCAGCTTAGCCTATTATTTTTTTACCCAAATAGTTCTTTTAATTATTTGACAGCCCTTGCCCTAGGGCTGTTTTTTTTTGTAAAAGAATAAGATAAAGTGATACAAAAAAAGACCCCAACATTACTGTTGAGGTCTCGAAGAAGGCAGTGACATACTCTCCCACCAAGTGGCAGTACCATCTGCGCTGATGGGCTTAACTTCTCTGTTCGGAAAGGGAAGAGGTGAGCCCCATCGCTATAACCACCTTAATTGCCGTAGCGTTTTTGCACTACATAATATCGTGACGTATTGAGAAACAAATAAAATAAAGAAATTAATAAAAGCAATTTGAAAGAAAAAGTTCTACGATAGGCTTACGGGTAATTAGTATCACTCGGCTAAGACATTACTGCCTCTACACCTATGACCTATCAACGTAGTCGTCTCCTACGACCCTTAAAAGAAATCTCATCTTGTGATGGGTTTCGCACTTATATGCTTTCAGTGCTTATCCCTTCCCGACGTAGCTACTCGGCAATGCTCCTGGCGGAACAACCGATACACCAGAGGTCAGTCCATCTCGGTCCTCTCGTACTAAAGACAGATCCACGCAAATTTCTAACGCCCACTACAGATAGAGACCGAACTGTCTCACGACGTTCTGAACCCAGCTCGCGTGCCACTTTAATGGGCGAACAGCCCAACCCTTGGGACCTTCTCCAGCCCCAGGATGTGACGAGCCGACATCGAGGTGCCAAACCCCCCCGTCGATGTGAGCTCTTGGGGGAGATCAGCCTGTTATCCCCGGCGTACCTTTTATCCTTTGAGCGATGGCCCTTCCAT